>Ga0228624_1000054_pt1 | contig 74723 bp, 67 predicted proteins | sample 29DmetaG_FD_182744 | JGI IMG/M metagenome (GOLD analysis project Ga0228624, IMG submission 182744) | Seawater microbial communities from Monterey Bay, California, United States - 29D | ecosystem: Environmental > Aquatic > Marine > Coastal | place: USA: California | collected 2016-10-10 | reverse complement strand
TATCATGGTTATACTAATGATAAGAGAAGTTGTGCTAAAAAAGCTTTTACTCATGGTCATAGAATGTTTGGATTACAATGGCATGGACAATGCTTTTCAGGAAATAGCTATGGAAAATATGGTAAAGCCAATAACTGTAATACAAAATGTCGATATGGTAATAAAAGAGATAATTGTGGAGGAGGTTGGGCTAATAAGGTTTACGAAATTGGTGATACATGGTATCATATGGGAAGAGTTCCTAAAAATTATGCTCCTAAGAAAGATATGAGATTTAGAGTTGATGGTAATTGGAGAACAGGATTCATCGAATTAATAATTCGTCATAATGGACATATGTATATGATGAGTAAACAAGTTGGCGGGTGGGGTAGATGGAATCATCTTCATCTTAACCGCATCTGTTATTTGAAAGAATAATTAAAGATTTATTATATAAATATACGATATATGGTAAATCTAATTTATATGGCAAAACCGCGGTTTGGTGGTTGGGTTACTTTTACGGCACATTTGGCGCGTAAGTATAACTACAAACTTTATAAAATTCACACAAAAACAGAAAAAAAGAAAGATGGCTCACCAGTTTTAAGAGATTATGGTTACGGTGTTAAATATCAAAATATTTCGATTGAAGACGCCGCTAAATTAAGAGATATTATGATTACAGCTATTGATAAAAACTATTATAAATACCTGGATAAATTCCCAAGTAAAAGAACAACCCTGGTTATACATGACCCCACTGAAGTTAAAGGAAAAAGCACACAGCCTGTAATTGATAATCTTAAAAGATTTAAAATAATAACTATTAGAGAAACAGTGAAAAAACATCTTAAGAATACATTTAAAGTTTCTAGCACTTTTAAACTTCACCCCTTTTTTGAATACGATATCTCCAAAAATAGTAATGAAAAGGCAGTAGCCATATCAAGAGTTGATTTTGATAAACATACTGATATAATTATTAAAGCTAATAATGAACTTATAGAAAATGATGAAGATGATAAAACAGTAGATATTTACGGTGCTAAAAATGACCTATATGTATTTCATCACCTGCAGAATAAATTAAGTTTAAACTTAGATGATTATTACCGAGGAACATTTAAAAAGGATTTCTCAGATCTTGACAATGTTCTCAGTGAAGCTAAATATATGATTGATTTGTCGGCTATACATAATGATGGTGGAGGAAGTCAGTATACCTTTTTAGAAGCAATTTATCAAGGTGCTGCTCTTGTATTAAATGAAAAATGGGTAGCTAATACTAACTCAGTTTTTAAGGATAAATATAATTGCTTTGTGGTTAAAGATGAAAAAGATTTAGTTAAACTTCTCAAAAAATGGCCAAGTGTAAATAAAATTAGAAGTAATGCCAAAAAATTATTAGCACCACATATTGACGTTAGCTGGTAATCTGTGACCAATGTGTATAATGTCCAGTGCATCTTTGAATACGAATACTATTAAGGTTTGCTTTTCTTACCTTAATTGTATTATCTATATTTTTAATTTCCTCTTCTGTAAATGGCATATTATACTTATATCTAAACGAAACATGAGCATTTTCAGGCCACCACTTAGGTATATTTTTTGAAATAGGTTTAACAAGGTATTGTAAAGCATAAAATTTATTAACATTAGTTTGATATAGCTTTCCTACCAGATCTATTTTAATTGAAATATTATCATCAAGTATACATTTATATTTGGGCATATCGTTATAATCCAAACAAGTTTTTATTGATAAATGTGGAGAAAATCCACTGGGATACGTATACCATTCGTGGGTTTTTTCAGGCAAAAACCAAATACAATAGTTAAAATCTTCAGTAATATTAAATACCATATTAATATAAAAATATAATATTATGATAATGAAGATTAAAGATTCCCATATTTTATATATAAATTTAAAGGAGGATACAGAAAAGCGTAAGAGAATTGAACATCAATTAGATTCTTTAAAATTAAACTATACAAGAGTAGAAGCAGTAAGAGGCGCTAAATTAAAAAATTTAGCCTATAGGAAAAAAATAAGTACATTACTTGGAGTTCCTGTGAATAAATTATCTTACAACTTTTGGACAGACCGTAAAAATTTCAAAACTATGTGTAACTCACATAACAAGATCTTGAATAAAGTAGGATGCTATTTAAGTCATATGCTTGCTATGATAATTGCTAAAGAAAAAAAATTGGAATCAGTAGTAATACTTGAAGATGATGCAGATGTACAAAATAATTATCATAAAAATATTACTGTTCCTAAAAACGCAGATATGATATATTTAGGTGGCTCTTTTTTTGAAAAAGAAGAAAATATACCTAAATATAGTAAAAAAGTAATTAAAGTAGATACTGATACATTTAAAATAGCAGGAACGTTCGGATATATAATACCTAATAGTAAAACAATTCAAGATATCATAAATGTTACTAAATCTGTATTTTTACCAGGTAAAGGAAAAGATAAGCATAAAGATTGGAGAACAGGTAAAATAAGATTAAGAGCCCAAGCTATGGATTTTATGTATATTAATTATTTTCAAAAATATGGCAATTGTTATCTTGTTAACCCAGTAATGATTATTCATAAAGAGCTTGGAAGTAATATCTGTAACAATAGACAAAAATACAAAATTAGACATTTTCTGTTCGAATCACATGCTAAAAAAGTTAAAAGTTTATTCTAAATTTTAAAATGATAACTACGTTAAATTATTTTACAATTTATTTTTATTTTACCTGGTTAATAATAATATTACATTTTTGTGTATATTTATATTTAATTAGAGTATGCTAAACCGCCCATACCACTGGTTATTCTAAGAACATTATAATTGATACCATATACATCTAACTTATAAGTATATTTAGAATTAATCGGGGGAGTGTTAAATTTAAGCCCCAAAACAGCGTTATCAATTCGTGAAAAATTACACGTCGAAGAAGGTTGGTATTCTTCTGGATTTAGGGCAAATGAATACATATGCGTATTCATTGTTCTTGGATACCATTTTGAAGTGACATCGGCTGAAGATAAGTCGTCGCTTCCAACACCTCTTCTTGTTATACCTATCCCAACACCAGTGTGCTTCTGATACCGCTGGACCCTAGTATGATATTTTCCGTCTCTTTCTTTAAATCTATCACTCCCGTTCATTTGGAGTAAAGCCGATGTTACTTCTATATTTTGAGATCCCCCTTGATTTATAACAGAACACGCTTTAGTTAATGAGTTAGCACCGTCGGCCTCCTGATATACTGTCCATAATAATTCCTTTACCGGGTGATTGAAACGTAACTCTGTTAGAGATTGAAGTTTCTTTGACGACGAATCAGTTATATTAACTATTCCTATAGTTTGAGTATTGGAATGTTGAACTTGTTCTATTAAATATTCATGTGATGTTTGCGCAAATCTTCTTCTCTCGTCAGTATCTAAAAATATATAATCAGCCCACACCTCCATTTCATTTACACCATTGAGTGAATCTGCGAGTTCTATAATTAATTTAACTTCATGATATTGTAAAGCTATTAATGGTAATGCAAGCCCAGGATTTCTACAAAACCAAAATTGAAGAGGGATATATCCATATTCGGGAATATTAGTGTTAGTTACAATATCGTATGGTTTTATACCACCTATTACTTTCATTGATCCTGTAGCGCCCGTTTGTCCAACAATTATATCATTATGAGAATTCATAGCTAATCCAGAAGGCGAACTAAATTCTGCTAATAATGGGTTAGAAGAATCGTTTGTTCCGGCAGAACCTGTTCCAGCAATTCTTGTAAATTGTCCAGACGCGTCAGTATGTCTATATACGCTGTGTGTTTGAGAACAAGAAACAATTATATTAGAATCATTATCCATAGCTATATCCGTTGGGTTGGTAATTATATTAGATTGATTCATAATATTTAATGATGTTCCGGTGACAGAGCCGGGGTAAGATATTTTAAATATACCAGGAGTTCCATCTTTGGAAACATATAAATTATCTTGACTATCTGATAAAATATTTGTTATTTTGGAGTCTGATATTCCACATTGTTCTAAATAGTATCCTGGGTTGTAAGTTGATGTTACCGTCGTTTCAAATGTAAGAATACGTATAGAGTGGTCTGAATTATCCGTTACAATAACAGACTTATCGTCTGGTAAAAACATAAATCCTTTTACATTATTAATACTATTTACCAGATGTCCTGATCCAAACGGTTTCTGGTCAGGGCTCCCATCATGTGGAAGTATTTGAGTGAACTCGCCAGTAATAGCATCAACGATATACAGTTTTCTACCCCATTTTGGATGATATAATATTTTTGTACCTGCATTATTAACTTCAACATTTCCTTCCAAGATGCTTATATTCACATTTCCCAGATAGCTTACACTGTCATTTATTAAATCAATCTTTCTTAATTTGTTGAAGTCGCCAACATACAATACCTCATTAGTGGAATCTTTAAAGTATGATATGCCTCTAGGAAGTCTCCATGTAGATGTATCAATAGACGTTCCATTTGATGGTGCAAGAGAGTGACCGCCAGTTATAATATCCAAAACACCAGTAGCTATAGTTAATTTGACTATGTGACCAGTGCTTTGAACAGTCAAATATGCATATGTATCTGTGCTATCTACTACCATATCCGGTCCGTCACTACCCGAACCCCAACCAGGGATAGTTGAAGAGTTAATTATTAAGTTAGTTACTGAACCTGTGCCGTTATTACCATCAATATCTAATATAGCCATAGTATTATCCAGGTAATAAATTAATGCTTTATTGCTATTTTTATAACCAGCAATTACAATAGCTTGACTTGGTAAAGAAACTCCGGTAAGCTTACTAAGAGGTTTATTAGGCTGAGTTAAATCTATTTTACCCAATTCTGAACTGGCAAATCCAACTATAATAAGAGTTTTATCATAATTTATTCCTGGATTCCAAGGACCATTCACCTGGATATTACTATCTCCAATATCTCCTCCTATAAGATTTCCTAGATTTGGTCCACCACCCCAACCATTTGTAAATTGAGGAGGGTCATAAACTAGAGATTTTTCTAATTGATGTGTGTAATTTGGATCAAAAACCATTTTAGTTATTAAAAAGGGGGATGATTCTTGGGCTAAATATAAACAATTATTACCTTTAGAAATTGCTGAAATACCATTTATATAATTACCTCTTATATGATTTCCATTAGAATATGATGGGACTATTCCATTACTAAATATATAACCCGCGGGAATATTAACATCAAATAAACTTTCTACAACTGCTAAATTTTGCCCAGTATTACTTAATGAAACCGAGCATAGTATACCATCTGTTCTTGTTACATACAATTTATTATTATAAATAACTATTTTACTATGACCACTTTGTACTGAATTATGGGCATGTGTAACAGCAAAAGTGTTATTGATTGCTTCGGTATAGTTTTCGGTTCCTATATTATTTCTTGTTATTTTACAAATGTATGAATTATACCCACCATTATATGACACAGACCCAGTCTTTATGAAATAACTATTTCCTATACTATCATTAACTATATCTATCATGTTAAACCCAGTTGTTCCTGGATAAGTTCCCACATGATTCGTATCTAAACTTTCTAATAACGGCCATTTAAGATCTCCTTGAGATATTGTTGTAATTCTTTTAGAGCCGCTTCTAAGACCATCAAGTTGTTTAGCTTTATCCATATTATGCGTTAAATCACACCATATATTCATCCAATGGCTTAAATGACTATCTATTATTTGTCCACCTATTTCACAGTCAACTCTATGAATCACACTAAACGTATCATCAACTATTCCATTTGTCTTAATAAATATTTGTGATACTAAATCTCCCTGTCTTCCCAATGTCACCGCTATTTTACCACCCGCACTTATGTTTCCATTCCAATCTTGTTCTATAGATTCCAAAGAAAAATTACAGTGTCTTCTAAATACTGCTTTAAAAAAAGTAATTTGAGGATTACCTGTAAGATATAAATCTTGCGCCCCATATGCTACTAATTGTATTAAACCACCTCCCATATTATATGATATCACTATATTTTATTTATGAAAAATTATTTCTTTTAAATAAAATTAATTGGAATAAGCCAGACCGCCCATTCCACTGGTTATTCTCAGAACATTATAATTAACGGCATACATATCTATAAAATATCTATAATTTCCATTAATTGTTGGTGTAGATATTGTATTTTGAATAATAGCATTATCTAATCTTGAAAAATTACAAGTCCCCGATGGTTGATGTTCTTCTGGTTCAAGTCCAAATGAATAAACATGGGCATTAGTTGCTTTAGGATACCATTTAGTTACAACAAGGTCTGAAGTAATATCATTGCTACCAACTCCTATACGCGTGTTACGTAATCCCGCGCCACTATGTCTCTGATATCTTTGTAATTGTGAGTAATATTTACCGTCTCTTTTTTCAGCTCTATCATCGCCATTCATTTGGATTAAAGATGAATTTACAATAATATTTTGATTTCCTCCTAAATTTTTAACAGAACAAGCTTTGGATGAACTATTGGCACTGTCAGTTACTTGGTCTACAGTCCATATTAATTCCTTAACAGGATGGTTAAATTGAAGTTCGGTAGTTGATATAATTTCTTGAGACTGATTGTTTATAACATCAGTAGAACCTAACAATAATCTATTTGAATGCTGAACCTGCTCAATTAAATATTCATGAGAAGTTTGGGCAAATCTTCGGCGCTCATCTGTATCTAAAAATATATATGTTCCCCAAGCAGAAACTCCGGTAACACCATGTAAAGATTGCGCCAATCTAATAATAATTTTAACTTCATGATACTGAAGAGCAATTAATGGTATCGCGAGTCCTGGATTTTTACAGAACCAGAATTGCAATGGGACATAGGCGGGAATTGCTGATGCCGTTACGCCACCTACTGTGACTGGTTTATAACCACCTATTACTCTCATAGTTCCATTACCATTACTTCCTCTATCACAAATAATAACATCATTAAATGATGTAAAACACATACCAAACGGATACACAAAACTTGAAGTAAGAGGATCGTCGGTATTAACAGCGGTTCTTGCTACTGGGCTACCATTTCCATCAAGCGTAGGTGCTTCTCCGGCAAAAACAGATAATTGGTCATTTGATAATTTAATGACTCTTCCAGTTGTTCGACATGATATATACATATCACCATTAGTGTTCTTGAAAATATTCTCACCATTTGAAATTAATGCTTCGGAACCGGCTATTAGTTGTGTAGGAGTATTCTCTCTGTCTGCTCCAGCATCTACTTTATACAATCCTGGCATATTAGCAAAGCATAAATAAATATTATCATTATCATCAATATTCATAGTTAATACTGCTTTGACAGTATTGTTTTTATCCTTTAAATTTCCTGCGTGTTGTTTTAGGTAATAATTTGGTGTAATTGTTGAAGATGAAGACAGGGTAATTTTATATAGTTTTTTACTACTATTTAACACATAGGCGAACTCCATAGTTTCAGTTCTGGCTGGGAAAGAGAGTGCTGGTATAGAAGTAAGTTGTGATAATAGAGTTCCAGGATTAGAAACACTAAATATCTTTGGATTTGTATTTCCAAGTATAACTGTATCACTATCGGCCATTATAGAAAGACCATATGTTCCACTAGGAACTCCACCGCTAACGTTTATAGTTTGTAAACTTCCTATCATATTTCCATTGGAATCAAGATTCGCTCGCTTTAATGCGTTTGAGGCATTAAGATGAACAAGAAGTAAAAATGTTCCATCAGGACTCATAGATATTGGATATCCATTAGCACCAACATTATTAACTAAAACAGCAATTGTATTATCTGATAAATCTAATCTTAATAGTTGCCCTGGATAAGTAACTATATATGCGTAGTTTAGAGTAGGATGTATTGCTATTCCTACAGGATTTGCACATGTTGATAATGTAGTAATAACATTTGTTGATAAATCGATTTTTTTTATTCTTCCACCATTAGTTGTTGGAGACCCCTCTGTTGTAATTAAAACATAAGAACCATCTGGACTTATTACTCCACCCATTGGGCTATGGATCTTGCTTGTTCCTGGTGCTCCATCTACATTCCCCGAACTATTGGGTATACCCGCAATTGTGCTAACTTGACTAGTATTTAAATCTATTTTTCTAACCGTATGATTTCTATCAGTTATAATTATAAACGGATCAGCAATATTAGGTCCCTCAAAAGCATTAATAGTCCATGGAGTAGTTAATGATGAACTGGCCAAAGGACCATCACTACTTCCATTAGCAAAAGAGTGAAATATGTTAGTAGTCGGTGTAGGTAAAAGAGTTAATATTTGTTCTGAAAAATGTTGGTCACTATTATCGTATCTTCTTACAATCCTTTTAAAATAATTGAGTGAAAATAGCATCATATTTTGATTAAAGCACATATCATTAATTCCGTAAGTTGTATAGCCAACTGTATCTACTCCTCCTGTTATAGAAGGAACGTTATCTTTCAAAATACCAGCATTTGCTGAAGTTACTCCTGAACCGCCACCCATCCAACTATTTTCCTGAGAAACATAATCACCATTTTGGTCGACATTAATTCGTGCTATATCACCATATCCATAATTTCTGTCCAATACAAAGACGCTATTACCTTGTATTTTTAATTTTCTTGGATCAGATATAGAACCACTGGTTATATTATTTGAAAAGTTATTGTCGACGGTATAATTATTTTGACTATTAATTGCCGATATTCTATAATTCGCTGGAGTTGCTCTGGCAAAATATAATTTACCAGAACTATGCAGAACAATATCTGTAGAACCACCACTTTCTGTTCCTGGATAATTTATAACTTGATCGACATTTATATTATTTAACTCTGATGGAGCAGGCTGATTTTGATCTATAATATTTACAGTTGATACAGATTTGAAGCCAACTCTTAAATCATTTAATAATTTTGTTTTATCTATGTTATGAGTTAAATCACACCAAACATTCATCCAACGATTATATTGACGGTCTATAAGTTGTCCACCTATTTCGCAATCTATATAGTCAAAAAATGAAAATGAATCTGATGTAGACCCTTCCGTTTTTAAAACTAAGTCACTCAATAGATCACCGTCTCTTGATATTTTAAAACTTATTCTCGAATCTGGATTAAAGTTTCCATCTAGTGTTTGTTCTATTGTTTGCAGAGCAAAATTAGTATATCTTCTGAATACAGCTTGAAAAAAAGTTATTTGCGGGTTACCTGTTAAAGATACATCTTGTGCACCATAGGCTACTAATTGTAATAATCCACCACCCATAAGTATATAATATATTTAGATTATATAATTATTAATTAAATTTCCTATATAATTAATATTCTTAAAAAACTGGTATTCACATTCTCATTTCTCCAAAAGCACCTGTAAGTTCATCTACCTCACGTTGTTCTTCTTGTTCGAAAGCTTCTTGAAGTTCAGCTTCTGTATACCCTTCATACGCATCGTGAGCTTCAAATTCTCGGGGGTTAGGTAGTTGATAATTCATAACAGAAGTGATTAACCCACGTGATATACGCCCCCAACTTTGCGAAGCTGTGTCTCTATTTATTTCTAAAAAATTTATGCGATTGAGGCGTTGTCGTGTATCTGGTCTTGCTTCAGTTAAGGTTGCTTCAGTTAAAGTCCAAAAAGCTTCTAACATTCCTATTATAATATCATTATGATTATGAAACACTCTGGTTTCACCGTCATCAATTGCGTGTTGCCTTGAATCTAAAAATCGTAATTCTATAATACGAATAAAGTCACTAATTTCTCCATTACTTGGTTCACCGCGCATATCTCTTATAAATTCATTAAGACTCAATGATACAAAACGATTTCTATTCCAATAACCAAACTGACGATATCTTATATTAGGATTTCTCCAAAATGCTGCGTAGTTTTGAACCTCACGATTCCTTCCGTTATATTCTACCTTTAATTTATTTAAAACTCTTATTTCAGCACTAGAACGTTGTCTTGTTCCACCTTGTCCTCCAGCAATAAAACTACGACTACGATTATTCCAAGTTACTTTTCCACCTGATTGATTATTAATGTAATTGTTTAAAATTTCCTTACCCGTTTTACTATTAACATTTACTTTTTTATTAGTTTTAGGATTAACTATTTGTGAAAACATTATATAATATAATTACAAAAAAAATGTAATTACATGAAAAGATATTAATTTAGTTAGAGTATGCAAGACCACCCATACCACTCATGATACGGAGAACATTGTAGTTAACAGCATAAACACTAACAAAATAATTGTAGGTTCCATTGACATTAGGGGTTTTAAATTTATTTTGAAGGATTGCGTTATCAATTCTGGAAAAATTACATGTGCTACTTGGTTGATGTTCTTCGGGATTAAGAGCAAAAGAATATGAATGAATATTAGCTACAGTAGGATACCATTTAGAAGTTACAGTATCGGAAGATACATCATTACTGCCTACACCTAAACGGGTAGTATTAATACCAGCACTACTATGATTTTGATATCTTTGCACCTTAGTGAAATATTTACCATCTCTTTCCATGAATCGGTCAGAACCATTCATTTGTAATAATGATGAATCTACTGCGATTGATTGGGTTCCTCCTTGATTAGTTTTTGAACATGCTTGTGTTCTTCCAGTAGCATCATTATTTTCTTGATTTACAGTCCAGTATAATTCTTTTACTGGATGATTAAAACGAAGTTCTGTTATGGATGAAATCTCCGAACGTTGATTATTAGTAACAGTCGATGAGTCAATTTGTATTTTATTAGAAAATTGAACCTGTTCTATTAAGTATTCATGAGATATCTGGGCGAATCTACGACGTTCGTCAGTGTCAAGGAATATATAATCAGCCCAAGCTTCTACATCAGTAACTCCATTTAGAGTATCAGCAAACTGAACTATAATTTTAACTTCATGGTATTGTAAAGCGATTAGAGGGAGAGCAAGTCCGGGGTTTTGACAAAACCAAAACTGTAATGGCATATATGAAGGTATATTTTTTGTAGATGTTACATATGTTGTAAAAGGTTTATATCCTCCCATTACTCGTAACCCTCCGTTCTGATCACATATCATTAAATCATTGTAGGTAGATATACCTAATCCAGCAGGTTCCGAAAAACTTGCTTGAAGTGGGTCAGAATTATTTGTTGTAGCATCAGTCCCATCTCCTGCTACATGGGTAGTTTCTCCATCTGTATATTTATATATTTTTCTGCTTGTTAAACATGTAATATATATTGACCCATCTGGATGAACTGTTATACCATTACCCTGTAGAATTTTAGTTTCTGTGCCACTAATTAATTCAGTAGGAGTATCTTCCCTATCAGCTCCAGCAGCTACTTTGTATAGTCCAGCGACTCCTTCAAAACATATATAAATATTATCCGAACTATCAAGTGCCATAGTTCTTACTGTTTGAAGATTACCATTCGCATCTTTTAAAGCAGATGTATGTTGTTTAAGATAATAAGGAGGGGTTAAATAATTGATTATTGTTTTAGGAATTTTAAATAATCCCCTGCGACCCACCGACGAGGTATATTGAATATCACCAAACGCATAAAAACAATCATTTTTATAATAGATATCGGTATATCTTACCGATCCTAAACCATCAAATCTAACCGAATAATAAACGTCTGCTGAACCATTTTGATTTCCATGATTTTGTATAGGATGTATTCTAATTCGCGCGTCTTGACTTTGATACCCTTGACCTGGATATAAGGCATTTACGTTCCAATTGCCGCCAGTTTCATAAGAATATAAAACATTATTAGGTTCATCAAGCATAATCTTATTTACTTGCCAATTACTTGTTCCTACTCCACCAGTAATAGAGCCACTTAATACACCGTCATTATCAGAAGGGTCGGCATTAATTTTTGCGGTTTCAAAAAATCTATAAACTCCCTGGTTAGTTTCATTTGAATTAGCCACATAAACATTTGAACCAGAAGAGTTAAAAGTTATATGACCACTGTTGTTAGCAGTCATGATACTTGTTGTGCTATGAGCATTTGTTCCGTCTCCAAACCAAAGTGACTGTGTATTATTTATTAAATCATATTTTATAATTGTGTGATTTTTTTTTAACATTAATATATATTGTTCAGTTGGGTGATGAGCTATACTTGTGAAAGCGGGGGAATTTGGTGCCATATCAGTTGCTATACTAATGTTTATTGTAGTAACATTAAATTGAGAATTAGAAAGATCTATTTTCCGTAATGCATGACTATTAGGTGGCTGGCCATTCGAGTTACCAACACCTCCGGCATCAACAAAGTAGAGTGTATTATTATCAGGAGATACAGTTAATCCTGTAATATATCGTAACACACTTGTTCCCAAAGGGCCATCTAAAGGAATTCCATTACCAGATTGAATATTTCCTACAATTGTTTCAACATTATAATTGTATCCATCTCTTAAGTCCATTCGTCTAATTAGTCCTGAAGACATAGGAGCCCAATAAGCAAAATTCCCATCATTGCTCTTAGTTAGAAACTGCGAAGTAGAATAGCCGCCATTTACATTAGCAACTGAAGAATCACCATCTGTAATATGATAATTCCAATTTGAATTAAGTGGAGTATTATCAAAAACAGTTTGAATATCAGAGGGAGAAGTTAGGTTGTTAATCGGATGTTGATAATGACCGTCATGATTATCATAAAATCTTCTTAATGGTTCTGGAGCATTTCTTGCGATTAGAATAATATCATCATTGGCTTTAATATCATTTACAAAACCAAGTTTAAAGCCAATTGTATCTACACCATTAGTTAAAGATGGATAAATATTTTGTATTTCTGAAAATTGTGCCTGACCCATATTCCAATCTGTTGTCATTCTTGTTGATATAAAATCAAATTCTCCTACACTCGTAAGTGTTATTTTTGTAACAAAATAGCTGCCTTTTTGAATATTGTAAATACGATTTCCCCTTATAGCAAGTTTATCACTTGTTGATAAGGTTGTTGATGAACTTATTTCACTTACAGATCCATCGACAGCAATTTTTACTAATTTTTGTTGACTTCCTGAATTCTTTTTCGTAAAATACATCTGACCAGATGAGTGTCTAACTATTTCTATAGGATGTGAATTATCAGTAAATTGAGATTGTGCTCCTCCAGGATATGTAATTATCTCATTAAGCTGTAAACTATTCATTTCAGCAGGAGTAGGTTGATTTTGGTCTATTACTAAAGGAACAGTTACAATTTCGAGACCCCGTCTTAATTCATTTAGTAATTTTGTTTTATCACTATTTTGTGATAAATCACACCATATATTAATCCAATCAATATATTGTTTATCAATAACTTGTCCACCGATTTCACATTCTACATATTCTATAGAAGAGAAAGCGTCATTGGTCCCACCTGTCATTTTTAATATTATATCAGATACAAGGTCACCTTGCCTACTTAAATTAAAACTAACTTTATTGTAAGGACCTATAGTTCCATTAATACTTTGTGCTATAGATTCTATGGCAAAGTTTGTATGTCTTCTGAAAACTGCTTTAAAAAAGGTTATCTGTGGATTACCTGTCAAATATATATCTTGTGCACCATAGGCAACTAATTGTAATAATCCGCCGCCCATTTATATATATAACATGACAATTTAAAATGAATTTATACTATTAAAATAATTCTTAATAAAATAAAATATTGAATTTAGTTAGAGTATGCAAGACCACCCATACCACTCATGATACGGAGAACATTGTAGTTAACTGCGTATACGCGAAGGTGTCCGGTAGCGCTTCCGTGTTCAAGATTGAGAACGGCGTTATCAATTCTTGAGAAGTTACAGGTGCCACTTGGTTGGTGTTCTTCAGGTTTGAGTGCGAAGGAGTATACGTGGGGAACACTGGCGTCAGGGCGGGCAGCAGTTCCACCGGCAGCAGCAACTGCTGCTCTACGTTCGGTATCACTGGCACCTTCGTGGTATTGGTATCTTTGGACTTTGGTGAAGTATTTACCTTCTCTACGTTTGAAGCGGTCGTGTCCGTTAAGTTGTAAAAGAGCAGTGTTGACTGTGATATCAGAATCAGATGCTTTAGCGGCAGAATTAGCATCGCCATCGTGATCAACGGCGGCAGAGTTGTCATGAACAGTCCATACAAGTTCTTTTACAGGGTGGTTGAAGCGGAGTTCGTGTTGAGTGCTTGTGCCACTTACGGAAAGAGCGTTGGAAAATTGAACTTGTTCAATGAGGTATTCGTGTGATACTTGAGCAAAGCGTCTACGTTCATCAGTATCAAGGAATATATAATCGCACCAGACAGAAACATTACTGCCGGCACCAAGTTGATCGGCACCAGATGAGAATGTTACGTTAAGTTTGACTTCGTGGTATTGAAGTGCGATAAGTGGTAAAGCAAGGCCTGGGTTTCTGCAGAACCAGAATTGAAGTGGGACAAATGATAATTCACCAGTAGCAAATACACCATTAGCACTATCGTCTAAGAGTTTAAGTTTGTCACCACCGTGTGAAAGGTCAGTCCAGACTTGCATCCAGTGACCATATTGTTTGTCGATGACTTGACCACCAATTTCTACTTCTACGTTATCAATTAATGCCCAGTGTTCGCCTACTGCGGAGTTGATATCGGCACTTCCTTTAGTTACAAGGAATACACTTGAAAGTAAATCACCATTTCTAGATACAGTGACTGAGATTTTAGAACCGGCAGCGGCGGAACCGTTGAAAGTTTGTTCGATAGATTCTACTGCGAAGTTAGTATGTCTACGGTATACTACTTTGAAGAATGTGATTTGTGGATTACCTGTAAGGTATATGTCTTGTGCGCCATAGGCTACGAGTTGCATTAAACCGCCTCCCATATTATATTATATATATACCGTATATTTTTTTTTTAAAAATAAAGCTATTTTTAATAAAAATAAAAAATAAAGATTTAATTAGAGTATGCGAGACCACCCATACCACTCATGATACGGAGAACATTGTAGTTAACGGCGTATACACGGAGTTTGCCTGCTGCTGTGTTAGCGTGGGCCATGTTAAGAACGGCGTTATCAATTCTGGAGAAATTGCAAGTGCCACTTGGTTGGTGTTCTTCGGGTTTGAGGGCGAAGGAGTATACGTGGGGGACACTTTTGTTGGCACCATCAGCTTGGTCATCAGCGCCGCTGTGGTATTGGTATCTTTGGACTTTAGTGAAGTATTTACCTTCTCTGCGTTTGAAGCGATCGTGGCCGTTAAGTTGAAGGAGAGCATCGTTGACGGTGATGTCAGTGGTTCCGTTGTTAACAGTCCATACAAGTTCTTTTACAGGGTGGTTGAAACGGAGTTCGTGTTGAGTGCTGGTGCCACTGACTGAAAGTTCGTTGGAGAATTGGACTTGTTCGATGAGGTATTCGTGAGATACTTGGGCAAAGCGTCTGCGCTCATCGGTGTCAAGGAATACGTAATCGCACCATACAGAGACTGAGTCGGCGGCGTTAAGAGTAGCGAAGGTTACGTTAAGTTTGACTTCGTGGTATTGGAGAGCGATGAGTGGTAAAGCGAGGCCAGGGTTTCTGCAGAACCAGAATTGAAGTGGCATGTAGCTTACATCTTCGCCGCCAACGTGTGGGGTGTTTGAAGTATCAGCGGCAAGGCAGTCGGTTAAGAGTGATGATTTATCACCGCCGAGGGAAAGGTCAGTCCAGACTTGCATCCAGTGACCGTATTGTTTGTCGATGACTTGGCCACCGATTTCGACTTCGACGTTGTCAACAGTTGCCCAGGCACCTGCGGCATCGACGTCAGCACCGCGTTTGTTGGAGAGCCATACGGCTGAAAGTAAATCACCATTTCTTGATACGGTGACTGAGATTTTTGATCCTGAAGCGGCAGAGCCGTTGTAAGTTTGTTCAATTGATTCTACAGCAAAGTTAGTATGTCTGCGGTATACTACTTTGAAGAAGGTAATCTGAGGATTACCAGTAAGATATATGTCTTGTGCGCCATAGGCTACGAGTTGCATTAATCCACCTCCCATTTATTATATATTATATGTAAATATTTTATTTTCAACAAAACGAATTAATTCTTTAATTAATTAATAATAAATTAAAAAGTTATAGGAGTTATATTTAGTTATATAATATATTGAAATTACCATCATTTATCCTAATAATATTATATTTAACCAGGTATAAGTTGACCTGTCTATTGCTAATAACACTTTCTTTAATATCAAATTCAAATGCGACATCATTGAATTTTTCAGTAGTCATAAATCCTGATAATTTTTTTTCTAATGGATTAATTGAAAAAGAGTAATTATAAACTGGATTTATTTTAGTCTCATCAATTTTATTATTAGAGTCTAAAATGAGTGATGCGGAAGAATTAAATTTCATATATCTGTTAACTTCATTATAAAAACTTCCTGGTGCGTTAGATATTAATGGGTTGCCGTTAAAAGTTAAAGTAGCATTATTTAAATGGTTTAAATAGTTATGATCGGAATCATTTGTGCTAATATCTTTAATATTCCACATAAAATACTTAACAAAATGTGTTTTAGCTACTGATAATTTTTTTTTAGTTTGCCCACCCCCAATATTAAATTTATCAAGATGCTCGGGAGTCTCTATTAAATATTCTAATGGTTTATTTCCAAATTGTTCTTTTTCTTCTTGTGTTAATTGAGAAAAACTTGTTAATATTTCTATATCTGCTATTTCTCTGTTAGTATTATTATAATTTTTGATTGATACATTGATACCTATATTTGGATTATGAATAGCCCATAACGGGAAAGAAGAACCAGCATTTTTATGGAACCATAAAGGAATCGGTATAGTCAAATATGCTTCTTCTAAAGAACCAGATGAACTTTCAGTAATTCTATCATATGAAAACATATCCACAAGATTTTGTTTCTCACTTTCAGTGTAATTTAATTCAAAATATGAAAATATATAATCTGAAACCATTTTACTTATAATTTTATCATTACACATAAAATCTATACTATCTAATATACCAAATAAAGTTTCTTTTATTCCAAAACTTTCATTTTTCCATCCTGAATTACATTTTACTTTAATTCTTAGATATATATCGTTTATAAGGTCTCCGTTATTTTCAATTCTGAAATAATGTTTTGAACCAGGTGGTGCGAAATTAGCACTGTTTTTATAATTAGAGTTAATTATGTTCCAATCTTTTCCAAATAGAGTATGTCTTTTATGTTTAGTTTTAAATAATGTAGATTTAGCTCCAATAGTTAAATATTTATCTTGGTCACCTACTGCTTGTAAAATAATTCTCGAGTTCGACATTTTATTATAAATAGATATTTTTTAATTATAATAAAATCTTAATCTTAATCTTTATGCACTAAATAACAATGAACCCATTCCACTCATTATTCTAAATATATTGTAATTTACAGCATATATTGTAAGTTTTTTACTGCCTAATCTGAAGAATGAATCATTAAGTTCATTGACCATAATACTGTCCGTATCTAATACCCCATTTTCTTTAATATTAACCATAAATTGTTTTCCTCCATTAACAGATTGTGATATGTTATTAGACTTTATATCTACAACAAAAGGATTAACTTTTAAATAGTCTTCAGATGTATCATAATCAGGGTGTCTTTTTAGAATAGAAGGATTGGCACCAACGGGTGCGGTATATTGATATATACCATTTTCAGAAGCATTAGTTTGATTTTTTATAAGAACTATATCTCCCTCTGTAGGAGATATATTATCAATTGAATCAGTTCCTGTAAACTGTTTATTGACATTATCATATCCACCAAAATCATTATTAGCTCCCCCAGATGCTATATTAACTAAAATTTTAGAATAAGCTCTGCGATGTAATCTATATTTTAATTGTGCCATTTCTAAATTAGAAAAATTAAGTGTTCCGGATGGTTGATACTCTTCAGGAGATAATCCAAATGAATAAGAGTAAATACCTGTTCCACCAGTGTAATCAATATCATTGTCATTGGGTCTTTCTATAGAATCATTATTATTCTTAATAGATTTCATTCTTACACCAGAGTGGTATTGATAATGCTGAACGTTACGATAGAATGAAGCTGGTAATTCCTCGCTCATATCTTTACCATTTAGAACAAGATTAGCACCTATTAATTGATCTTTTCCAGAATTAAAACTATTCCAATAGTTATATTCAAAAATGCCTTTTGCTTGATAATCTTTAAGATAGTCGTCTTTTTTTATAACAAGACTATTTGTGTCTTGAAAAGACCATACTAGTTCTTTTACTGGATGGTTAAATCTTAAATCGGTTTTGTGAACCATTTTTTCAAAACTTTCATCAGTTGAATTACTATATAAATTCACGGGATTATTAAGACTGGTTTGGACTTGTGTTACAAGATATTCATGACTGTTTGACATAAATAAACGACGTTCTTCCTTGTCTAAATGAATATATTCACAAAGTAACTGAACTTGGGATATATTGAAAGTTGTATCGTTTACTGTAACTGTTGTCCCACCGCTCTTATATTCAGAATATGTGTTAGCAACCGCTTTATCAGAAAATTTTATATCTAATTTTACATCATTGTATTGAAGAGCTATTAGTGGTAATGCCGAACCAATATTATTATTAAACCAAAATCTAAGTGGAATATGTAATAGTTTACTATTTTCATTATGATGTATGCTTATCATTTCTGATAAAGCTAATTGTTTTTCAGATGTAGCATTTAATTCATGCCATATTCTCAACCATGAACCATAATGCCTATCAACTCTTTGTCCGCCAATAAATAAATCAATATATTCTATTAATGAATATGCGATAGGAACAACATTTTTAAGTTTATCCGAACCTGTGACGTTAATAGCAAGATAAGCTCTGTGGAGTAAATCTCCATTTTTAGGAACTTCTAAATATAATTTTTTTCCTAAAGAATTATTTGTGTCACCGATTAAATTTACATATTGATAATCGGTAGCAAAGTTAGTATGTTTTTTATAAACACCCTTAAAAAAAGTAAACTGGGGATTACCAGTTAGGTATTTATCTTGTTCACTTTTAGTTGCTAATGTTAGATAACCTAGACCCATTTTATACTATAAGTACATATTAATTTTAGCAACATTACTTAGATATTAAATAATAAAAGTGTTTTGTAAAATAAAACATATATGAGTTGAAACATGTATAATTATTTAAAATGAAAACAATATATATATATAAACCAAATGAATAATAATAATTTTGTTCCATTATCTAAAACTAATTATGTAAGGCCTGAAACAGGAACATACCAAGATAGTATTCAAAACAAAAAAGATATGCTTGAGAAATTGCTTAATTATGAAAGAGTTGATAGCGTAGAAGATATTCCTCTTAAGACTCATGTTAGGTATGTTACATTAAGTAAAGATGCTCCAAGAAAACAAGTTTTTAGATTAGGAGGAACTCTTGAAGCAATACATCCTAAATATATTCAATTAGCAAATGGCCAATTTAAATGGTCTGTTCAAAGATACCACTACAATGACGGAGATGTCAGTGAAACATCTACTGTTTCGGATGAACCTATGTTTGAAACTATATTTTGGAAACTTCTTTCAAAAGAAGAAAGGTTATTTAATGAAACAAAGGACTTACATGATACAATTGAACAATTACAAGAACAAAACAGAGATCTAAATGATGAAAATGAACAATTAAAACTTGAAGTAGTAAAATTAACTCAATATATACAACAACAATTGAAATAAATATTTAAAAATAAAATACTTATATTGAATATGCTTCCCGACGAGGATATTATAAAATTGATTCCTAAAACTAAAATTTTCGTTAATTATTTTATTTTTGTATTATTACTTATTTTGGTAATACAATTCGCAGGTGTTTTAATTCAAAATTTAATATAGTGTTTAAATAAATGTATATTTCTTAGATATAATAAATTAAAAATAGTATTTATAATTTATTAATTTTTAACAGTATTGGCAACTTTTTTTAAGAATATTTTAGTTCCTAAAAATTCCTTGATTTTTTCTGCTGTTTTAGAGAAAAAATCTTGTTGCACGAGCCATAATATAAACAGTATTAAAAGTATTACTAAAGTTACAGTTTGAGCAATTTTAAGCAAATGTTCATGATGGGCGGTTAATATTTCCTTATCACTTGTTAACTTAGAACATGCATTACGAAATTCTTTATCTGTATAGCATCTAAATTTATCACCATAATTTCTATTATTTTTAGCATTTGTATTTACGTTGTAAAAAATTTTTCTTCCATTAAGACGCTTTATGGATCTTTTATCTCTTCCGATAAATTTCCTTAATGTTTCATAAAAACCATTTGTACAGTTACTTGGATTTTCCATTACAATCCACGTAATATTCTCTGTACAAGGACTTCTTGTTAAAGAACCCTTATATGAAAAGAACGATTTTTGTTCTGGTAATAAATCATATATTCTCCATGTATCAGGGGCATTAATTTTCTTTTGTTGACCTATATTGGAAGGTATTTGATTTCCAAAAAATTCAAGAAACATAGATGATTTCGATGTAGCATCATTAACATCTAAAAAAACTGCCAACACAAGAACTTCTGATGTATCTGGATTTCTATGATATAAGTGAACTTCAATGGGATATGTAAAACGATCTATTGTATGAAGTGCTGGGATAGAAAATGAAATTTTACTTAATTCGAATACCTGAGTGTTATATACAATGTAAGAACCATTATCATAGTCTAGAACAAGATTTTTACCTGTATTAACCATATTACAATATGAACTTCTATAGTATATCATTAAATCACATAATGCTCCACATTTAATAGCTTTTTTTGTATTAATATCAATCGGTGACTGCATTTTACCTTTTACACAGACATTAACCATATTTATATTATTCACAGATTTTTTTAAGAAATATATATGTTACAATATAATATATCTATGCTTTCATTTAATAATTGGAAAGAGTGTTTATTTATTTTATTGATTACTGTTGTAATGGGCTATTTTCTTGGTATGACTGTATCAACTATTGTAGATTACAGATTAAAAGATGCCGTTATACATCTTCCAAAACCAAAAAATAAAATATTAGTTAATCTTAATGGCTCTGAAATAATTGAGAAGTTTAAATCATCTGGTAAAAAAAGACAATCAAAAAAAACAAATAAGAAATCTAAGTCATCCGAAAAAAAGATTAAGAAGGATAACACCTCTAAAAAGAGTAAAAGTAAAACTAAACGTAACAAAGATAGCAGAAAGCCTAAAGAAGAAGAAACTGACCACTTTATTGAAACATTTACATCTAAATTAGTAGACCCAAATTTAAATAAGTATAAAAATAATTTTTTAAATAGTGAAAATAATAAAAAAATAGCAGATTTTAAAGCGGCAAATGAAGAAGATGACGATCAAAACTATCAGAAAATAATGGATTAAAACTCTACATTAATTTTAGATATTACTGATTCTTTACATTTGGGACAAATTAAGTCTCCTTCTAAATTACTTAAATTATTTATGCACTCGTCGCATAATATCATATGATTACATGGTAAAAAAATTACATTTACATTATTTTTCCAACATTTAGTGCATTTAATACCGGCAGATTTAGTAATTTCTTGTTGATAATAACTTCTTAAAATTTTAATTCTATTTTCACCTAATTCCTTTAGTGAATCCATTGTTTTACTTAAATTTGTAATTCTTTCAAATAAAACGGTTTTTTCACCTTTACTTTTTTTAATATATTCTAAATAAACACTATTTAAAATATTGTAAGACTTCTCAGAGTATTCTGAATTTTCATTTAGGTATAAAAATTTTTCTTTGATTTCTGTATTTTCTATATTGAGTTTATTTATTTCTTGAAGATATTTTTCAATTCTTTGAAAATATTGGTCAGCAAATGTAGAATCGATTTCATTATAGATCTCATTATTAATGGCTTGATTAACTTGCATCATTTTATTGCTATTATTACATATAACATTTGTTAGATTATCAATAGTGTCTTTTAATGATTTTATCAAAATGTCTTTTTGATTAATCGATTCTTTTAACTTACTGTTACTGTTGAGAGTTAATTCATTTAGAGATATATTTTTAACAGGCGTATTATTCATCTTACATTATTAGGACAAATTTTAATTGTTAAATAAACTTTTTATTTCATTATATTGTTATTGCTTAAAGACTGCTCGACTTATTAAAGTAACATTATGACTGATATTAATAATAATGATGGTAATCTTTCACCTAAAGAAAAGAATGAAATTGTAGATAAAAATGAAATTGTAGATAAAAAAATCTATCAAGAAGTTTCCAGTTTTGACGAATTGGAAATTAATCCTGATATTTTAAGAGGTATTTATTCGATGGGATTTGAATACCCATCGGCTATTCAAAGACTGGCTATAAGACCGATGCTTGATAAAGAGGATTTAATAGCTCAAGCCCAATCAGGGACTGGTAAAACAGCCACATTTTTAATAGGTTCACTTCAGAAAGTTAATAAAGATATTAAAAAACCTCAAGTAATTGTTCTTTGTCCTAACAGAGAACTTGCTCAGCAAATACATTATAACTTAGAGGGGCTTAATGCCAACTACAAAGTTCAAACAGCTCTTATTATGGGAGGAACATTAGTAGAAGATAACTTTAAAGCAATTGATAAAGGTGCTCAATTTATTATAGGAACGCCAGGAAGAGTGTTTGATATGATGAAAAGGTATGTTCTTCAAACGAGCGAAGTCAAGTGCTTTGTAATGGATGAGGCAGACGAAATGTTATCTAAAGGATTTAAGGATCAAATATATGAAATTTTCCAATTTATACCTAAACAAGCTCAAATATGTATATTTAGTGCGACATTGCCTCCACCTGCGTTGGAAATAACTGAAAAATTTATGAAAAATCCTAATAAAATTCTTGTTAAAACAGATGAGATAACTTTAGATGGTATTAAACAATTTTACCTAGGAGTTCAGCATGAAAGTTGGAAAACAGCAACACTATTTGACTTATATGACAATCTTTCTATGAAACAAACTATTATTTTTTGTAATTCAAAAAGGAAAGCAGAGTGGCTTAAAGATCAACTGATATCTGAAAATTTTACAGTGTCTTGTATTCATAGTGATTTAACGCAAGTAGTGCGAGATAAAACAATGAAAAGTTTTAGATTGGGAACAAGTCGAATTTTAATTGCTACAGATGTTATTGCGAGAGGCATTGATATTCAGCAAGTAGAAATTGTTATTAATTTTGATTTACCAAGAGAAATTGAAACATACATCCATAGAATTGGTCGGTCGGGACGATTTGGACGTAAGGGAATTGCTATTAACTTCGTAACTCATAAAGAATATTCACAGATGCAGAGAATAGAACAACATTATCATACAAGTATTGTTCCTCTCCCTGAGAATATTAAAGAGCTCATTTCTTAATTTATTTTGTATACTAATAATATATGATTGGATCAATTTGTGATACAGTTTACGAATCTATTAAATCTCTTACTCGTGTTCAAATATTAGTTATTATACTTATTGCCATAGGAGTTCCAGCAATAGTAAAATTAGTTTATAAAAGAAATGTTGAAAATTTTAACAGTGTAAAAGGCGACAAACCAGTTTTTAGAATGTTCCACGTTAAATGGTGTGGTCATTGTAAAGTTGCCAAACCAGAATTTGCAGAATTTATGAAGGAAAATTCTAATGTAAATGCTGAAATGATTGATGCTGAAGATGCAAAAAATAAAGCAATTGTAGAAGCCTATGATATAGAGGGCTATCCTACTTTTATTGTCTCAAAAAATGGTAAGGATACTCTATATGAAGGCGAAAGAACCAAAGAAGGTTTCGCACAATTTGCTAAAGAAAATTTATAAATATTAATTATTAAAATAATAAAAATAGAATTATTTAAATAATTTACAATAAGCGGTATGGGTTGTTGTTGAGTCCAGATACATGATTTGATTCAGCGCCGTTTAATGTGTAATGGGTTGATACACCACATCTTGATACGGGGGGTCCGTTAGTAAAGCCTTCTTTGGTGCTTACTTGAGCTTTAGGAATTATGCCAGTAACTACATTACCAACATCTTTAATAGTGTTTCCTACAAGGTCAGTGACATCTTCTAAAGTGTTTGTCATTATACCTGTTACATCTTCGGCAGTGTTTCCGACTATACCAGCGACTCCTCCTACAGTGTTGCCAACAAGGTTAGCTACACCTCCTACAGTGTTCCCAGCGGCGCGGGCGACATTTCCTACTGTGTTACCTACTACGCTAGCAGCGGTATTGACTGATGAACCAACAAGATTGGCGGCGTTTCCTACTGATGAGGTAACAACAGTTGCTGCATTTCCTACAGCATCGCCAACATTGGCTGTTTCTTGAGCAACAAGGTCAGTAGTTCCTCTGGAGGTATCTGATACCCATCCTGAAAGATCATTGACGGTGCTATTTAAAGCGCCTGTTACATCTGTAGCTGTAGTGTTAACAAGTCCAGATACATCATTTACAGCAGTATTGACAAGTCCACCTACATTATCAACGGTAGAACCTACAAGTCCACCTACATTGGTTACGGTGTTTCCTACAGCGTGTGTTGTTCCTTGAGCGACATTTCCTACAGCATTGACTGTGCTAGATAAAGTGTTTCTCATTGAACCGAGAACATTATGAGTATGTAATACATTAAGAGTAACCATAAATATTATAGTTATTGTAAGAGCGCCGATAAAGTCTTTATGAGACATGTATACTATTAAAAATAATACAGCCATTCTGAAAATAGCATTATCAAACATTCCCATGAGTGAAGGAGGTAATCTTGCGTGTAAGTGAGGTCCATACATTGCTAAAAAGACACTTAATACACTGAATACATATACGTTTTCAACGAGGACATCTGGGTTGAAAAGTCCTGCGAGAGTTTTTACAATTTCTACCATTATATAATAGATTAATAAATTTTTATTAATGAAATCTATTAATTAATTATAATTTAGGTTTTTTATTACTTGTAGCAGGACCGTGAAAAGAACTACCATCTGCTTGAAGTAAAATTTTATTTAAGCATTTTTTGGTTTTACTAAATGCAGAGTTATATTCTCGGCAAATCTGACTTTTATTTGTTTTACAAAATTTTCCTACACGTTCTATTGTATCACAGTATGCGTGTCTCTCCTTTTTACATTTAAATCCAGTAAACTTTTCTTTATTATCATTATTATGTTTGTTAGTTAAAAGCTTACATAAAATTATTATTAATACCAAAAAAATGACATATCTAAAATAATTTGTATTTCTTAATAAATAAAGTAACAATAACATCCTTATAATTTATACAATTATATATTTTTCTTATTGACTATTTTAAATCATTATAAATAATGTTTACCTATAATAATTTACATAGAGTAATTAGCAATAGTTCTTCTCAATTGAGATTCATATTGCGAAGGTCTATTTCCTAAAAAGTTTTCAACAGCGTCGTCTTCTTCTGGTTCATCCTCACCTTCTTCTACCTCGTCGGCTTCTTCTGGCTCATCTTCACCTTCTTCTACCTCGTCGGCTTCTTCAGGTTCATTTTGGCCTTCTTCTACATCATCGGATTCTTCATCTTGATAGTTTACAAATCTTTCTAGAGCATCAGATTCCTCTCTTTTGCCACAACTTGAAAACATTTCAACTGGGTCAGCTTCTTCATCTTGGTAATTTACGTATGATTCGGGCATTTCAGGCATATCTCCTGCCTCTTCGTCTTGATAGTTAACGTAAGTGTCTTTTTCAATAGGACTTCCTGTAGCAGAACCAGAGTAACCAAAGAATTGATCAAGATTGTCATACTTATTTATATTATTAAAACCTTCGTCTTTTTCTGATGAAGCTTTAGGAACCGAAGTATCTTGTTCTTGTTGTGTAACAGGTTTTTTAGGTAAGGTTTGTTTCTTTTTTTCATGTTTCTTTTCTTCATCTCCTTCCTTTTCTTCTTCCTTCATCTTTTTTTCATCCTTATTTTTAAAATCTTCAGCATAGAATTCGGAAATATCATTACTTAAATTGATAAAATGTTCACCACAATGTTCAGAAAATTTTTCAGTAACATCCTGAGAATTGGCAAAACTTATTCCAATCATTAATCCTATACCTATCATTAAAGCAAGTTGTATATCCTTTGTCGATACACATATTATTACTGCTATGATTAAAAATCTGAAAAGACTGTTTCCAAATAAATTTTTTATATTAGTAGGTAAATTAGGGTTTAATTTAGGACCATAAAATCCTAATAACATACCTAATACTCCGTACATGATAGGCTTTTGGCTTAGTGAATTAACTTCATCAAATAATCTATCTATAACTTCCATATATAATATGAAAAGATAATAATGCTTTAATCATTAGAAATATTATCAGAATGATTTATTTTTTTTTCATTAATAACTTTAATTTCCCTATTCATATCCTCTATAATTTCATCTAAATTTTCAGTTGTTGATTTAATATCACTCTTACATGTTTCAGAAGATTTTGTGTCACCAAACAGGTCTTTATATTGACTTTTGAATTGTTCGCACCCTGTATCTATTAAATAGCGTTTTACATTATGATTAAACTTAAATTCTAATACATTGTATTTAACAACAATTTCTATAATATTTTGTTTATATAAATGCTTTAAATAATTAGGCATTATTCCTAAAACGCAATCTGTTATACTAATCATATATTCGCTTAGCGTATTTATAGTTTGACTTTGGCTTTTATCACTAGAAATAATAAGTCCTAAGGTATTATTAATATCATCAGTAAAATAATTTATAGGAAAGTTATTTGAAAATGCTCCATCTATATATAGGTGATCGTTGTATTTAATTGCTTTAAAACATAGAGGAATACTAATAGATATTCTTAGTGCTATGTGCAACGGCATATCAGGAGTATTAGCATAAGAAAAATATTCACAATTCTTATTAGATAAATTTGTTCCTGAAATAATTAAGTTTTTACATTTATTAAAATTATATAGGTCTTTGAAGGTAGCATTTTCATTTTTTAAAATTTTTCTAAATAATACTTTAAAAATTCTTGTAATTTTTTCTCCATCATCTACACCAAATGTTTCGGCGATATTAAGAATATCATCAGTGCTAAAATTAAATAGTTGTTCCAATGAAATAGACATAATTATTTTTTCCAGCTGTATACTTGATAACTCAAGAACAAGAGTCATTGCAAATATAGCACCCGAAGAAACACCTAAAATATTTTCTAAAGAATCATATATATTTAATTCTTCTATTGCTTTAATGACTCCTATATATGTTATTCCTCTAAGTTCTGCGCCACTTAGAACCAAATTTTTAATAACCATTGTATTGATTAATTATGATGTTTTTAATTAGAAATTAAAATGTATTAATTAAATAAAAATGATAAATATTTTTAATTTAAATAAATCTAGAGACGAGAATGAAATAAAAAGATTTACTACATATCGAAAAATTTTAGAAAAATGTCATAAAAGAATAGAAACTAATAGCAAAAAAAATTTAACCCACTGTGTATATGTTATACCAAAAATTGTATATGGTTTGCCCGCCTATGACCAGATTAAATGTGCTGATTATTGTGTTGACAAATTAAAGAAAAATGGTTTTGTTGTATTATATGTTTATCCTAATTTAATGTATATTTCTTGGGAACATGTTCCTTCTGTAATAAGAAATCCAGAAGTAAAAACGATGGAGACTGATATAATGACAAATCCCTATAAGGATTATAGCAGTATCATTTATAATATGGTAAATAATACCAGTCAAGTTAATTTAGAATATTTTAATAAAAATTTATTAGAATACAATAAGTCAGATTAATTTAAAATTTTCTTACTAATTTATTAATATTTTCCATTATTAATATTATTATTATTCCAGTGATAATAAACATAGTTGCTTCCATAAAATTGTCTTTATTAGAGTTGTCATCTTTTTGAAGTTTTTCTATAGTTTGGGACAATTTTTTATTTTCATCTCTTAGCTCATTAATAATTTTCATAAAGTGTTCTGTCTGATGACTTGGTTCATTTGATTCACCAGATTGATTAGGTAAATTCTCTCTAAAATCTTCCATTACTGAAACATTAGAATCAAGATCTTTTGATTTTACATTATATTCTTTATAGGCTTGAAGATTCATATCATTCACTGAATTAGTGAAATCAAAATTAGAACTTTCTATAGAGTTGGAATCATTGGATTTAGTGTCGTCTATAAAAACTCTTTTAGAATTTACTCTATTTCTTTTATTTTTTTTTGAATGTTCATCAAGTGTCTTATAGGTTCTAGATTTTTGAGGAACTCTATTAACTTTCTTTTCGAGTTTTTTATCTAATTCAAAAAGGTCGGTATTTTGCGAAGGTTGATAATTAATAGCATTGGATTGCTCCTCCTGAAGTTCAGGATTTAAACTTTGTGTCCAGGCTTCTTCGATAGTGCAGTAGGGCATTTAACTTATATAAAAAAGAGAAAATTAATTTGTTTTTTTTCCAGTATTAATTATTATTAATAGTAAAGATACATTAATAAAAAATGTCTTATAATAATATAATAAATGGATACCCTTGAAAGAATCAACTCATTATTAGATGATGATAAATTCGCCACAGTCACATCACTTGTAATTGCATTATATGCCGGCATGGCAGCCCCAGCTTTACCTGATTCAGTAGTATTATTCTTTGATACTGTTGTAGGTAAACTACTCTTTTTATTTTTAATCGGCTTTATGGCATCAAGAAATATAAGAGTCGCTTTAATGATCGCAGTCGCATTTGTAGTAACACTACATGTAGTAAACCAAAGAAACACCGAAAAATATTTTAACTATAGAAGAGAAAGATTCGAAGGCGGTGAGGATGATGGAAAAAATCCACAAGAAAGTGAAGTAACTGCTTCTGACTTTACAACAAATGTTGACGAACAATTTTCAGATTCTCATCCACTTGCCGAAGATATCACACCAAAAGATACATTCGGTTCTGACCAAGATGTACCTGAAGATTACATTTCACCTAAAGATACTTTTGCTAACATAGAAGATGAACCTGAAGATTACATTTCACCCAAAGATACATTCACAGGAAATTTAGATGTTGAACCTGAAGAAAATGGACAACCTGAGCCTGAAGATTACATTTCACCAAAAGATACTTTTAGAAACTACAGATTAGAAAAATTTACTGATGACGAAGATTCTCCCAACGAAGGACCTGGAGCCAAAGAACACATGGACCCCGAAATGGAAGATGTAGATGGCTTTCAACCAAATGTTGAAGAAGGCGATGACGTAGAGGAATCCGACGATGTAGAAGAAGGCCAAGATGAACCTGAAGGATTTTACTCAAACATAAACCCATCGGCAAGAAACTTTGGTGTAAATCCAGCTAATAATACTTCTGGAACAAGTGGCAACATGTATGCACGTGTAAGATTTCACTAAATTAAAATAATATAAATAATAATTTATGGTTTTCCATAAACTAATACAAAATTATCAAAAAAAATTTATGATTTTATAATATAATATGGATATCCTTAATAACTTTTATGAAAAAGCTAAATCAATACTAGATATAATTGATATAGATGTAGAAGACGAGCAAAAAGTGAATATGTTAGTATGTGTATATATAATATCATTTTTGGTATTTAAGCCAAATAAAGCTACTGAAATTGCTAAAATGCCTGTTATACAATTATCAATTATAGCATTAACTTTACATATTTCCAGAACAAATTATATTACAGCCAGTTTAATAGCAATCGCATTTATTATAACGTTAATTACTAATACTGAAGCACATGATCACTCTTGTTCAGGTAAAGATTGCCACCTTGATATAGAAGACCGTGAAAAATTTAGTGGAAGTAGTCCTGGGGATGATACTGATGATGAAGAAGAAAAAGATGACGACGATGATAATGATGATGACGATGACGATGACGATGATGAAGAAATTGATGATTTTTCGGATGATAGTGAAGCAGATGAGGAGGATGATGACGAAGAAGAAAGTGATGATGAGGATAAAAAGGACGACATTAGTGCTAAACCTGATAAAAAAACAAATCATAAAAAAAATAATAAAAAATTAAAAGCCAACAAAAAAAGACTTCAGAAAATAAAAGAATCATTCAAAGGGGGATTAATACCAAAGAATTCTATTAATGACACATTTAAGGACCTTCATATGGCTATCCATAAATTAGAACATTTTATTAATACCGAAGATTAAAGAAATATAATATATTATAATTAAAAAATTATAATATAGTAAGAAATGATATTTAATGATGTCACTTTATCAATAAATAATAATAAATATTTTTATGCTGTAACTATGATTTTATTAAACATGGGAGCAAAATATATAGAAATGGATCTTGCCGAAAGTCATAGGCAATTTTTATCATCTAAAATATTAAGAAGAATACTTATATTTACAGTTTCATTTGTTGCTACAAGAGATATAATAGCTTCATTAATTATAACAGCAGCTTTTGTAATTATTGTTCTTAATTTGTTTAATGAAAAAAGTAATTATTGTGTATTACCTAAATCTGTAATAACTCTTGATACAAATAATGATGGTAAAATAACAGCCGAAGAGATAGAGAATGCTTATAATATATTAAAGAAAACGGGCAGACTTTAATAAACTAATTAAATTATTAAATTTAATTGATTTATATACTTAAGAACTTAAATTAAGATTAATAGACCTTGCTGGTCGCCGTCTATTAGTAATATTTATATTTTTTGTAGAACCGCTTCTTTTAGAAGTTCTTGAAATAACTTCTGAGATATTATCATTTGATACTAAATCATCTGTGTTAGATTTTAATTCATTTAGAATATCATCTACTCCGGTAGGAGCTGATATCTTTCTTGTTCCATTATTAAATGCTGAAGAATTCGAAACTACATCTGCGACTGACCCTTGGTTTCTATCTCTGGAAGTGTATGTAGGCGCCGGTCTTGATTGTTGTGGAATATTTCTTGTAAAAGGCTGAGGGGGTGGAGCTCTAGGCATATTCATAGGTTGTCGTTGAGTAGGAGCATCGGGCATCGGTCTTGCTCCAGACATAGGGGGTGTTTCATATTGAGGTTGTTGTCCAGGGGCAAAATTTCCAAAGAAGTTTGCTGCTGCTTTTTTCTCACCGTCCATTTGATTAATGGCCGCACTGGCAAATTGTTTCATTAAATCAGGATTTTGTCTCATTATATCTTCCATTCCAGGAACTGAATTTTTAAACATAGAATTTGTTATATGATACATAAAAGCAGACCCACCCATCATGAAAAGTAGCTTTAATTCAGGTGCTATTTTAGCTTTCTCTTTGTATTTTTCATGTAATTCTTCAAATACTTCATTGTATTCATCAATACCTTCGTTTATTTGCTCTGACCAACCATCCAGTTTAAAATCGAGCATATCTAATTTACTATTTAGTAATTCTGTTCCTGTAGCAAATGCTACCAAACATTTTCTCTGAAACTTAACTGAATTTTCAAGTTCTCTCTGTTTTTTAATTTTTGTGTATTCAGCCTGCATCTCTGAAAGTTCACTTGACATATTAAATTTTTTAACTCCTTGGACTCCTAATCTTCTATATTTTTCAAGTTGCCATAATGCTTCTTCTTTTTCTTTTTTTTCTTGGGAAAGTTCCATGGCCGTTTTTCTTGGAGCTTCCCTTCTATAGTAATCATTTATATTCATGCTTCTTCTTCCATAATTACTTTCTCTTTCGTAATTATCATGTGGATTATTTCCATACATTGCGGCGCCATTATTATTTTCTTCGTCTTCTTGTTGATGATTCCTATGGTCATCATAATTATCATTATTATCATCATCTGGAGCAAAAGCTCCTCTACTTATAAGTGGTTCGTTATTCGTCTCTATCTCATTTATATCTACTAGATTTGGTTTTACAGCTTGGTCATTCTGGTCAATAATAGCATCAATAGCATCTTGACTTAATCTGGAAGTTCTATCATCTATATTTAATTGATTCACTAAATCAGCAGTTGGGTCGTTGAAAGTAATATTATCTTCCTCTTCATTTTTGTTAAGATTAATTACATTATTATTATCATGATGGGTTTCAGATTCATTAAGATCTAATGCTTGAAGAGGTTCATCATAATCTCTTTCAGAACCGTCTTTTCTTACTGTTTTGTCTCTATTAGCTAATAATTCAAGACCAATTCCTATATCTTTTTGAGACGATAATTCCACTTTATCTTGAATTTTATTATTTATTGCTTGTAGACTATTATCAGTTATTTTTTGAATTTTTAAATTATCAGCACTACCAGCACTTAAGACCTCTTCTATTTCATTATTAACTAAAAAAGTATTTCCAGATGTATTTTTTTTTACAACAACGTCACTCATTTAATATTTTTTAGAAAACTATTCTTATATAATTACGCATTTAACTTTTTTTTATAATAAGTTAAACATTGTAAATAACAGTCTGCTAAATCATCTTTTTTCTTATGTTTATTAAAAAACTCCAATTTTTCGTCGTTTTCTCTTAGAAAATATTGAGTATATAAAATACTTAGTTGTTTCCTACCAGCATATGTAGTTGCGTCTTTTACGTTTTCAAGTTTAGGTCCATCATATATATCAAGTTTTCTTCCGGCATTAAATAATGCTATATTATTAATAGATGAATCCTCGTCGACATACCCATAAATTAAAAAGAAACTATATAAAACCATTTGAATCGACTTCATAGTTGGATTTTTTAAAACAGGCTGATTTTCTATAACTACTATATCAGCATTGAGTAATTCACTCTTTTGTTTTAACTTATTAATCATTTCGCTTGTAAGATCAAGTGTGCTTACAGATTTAGTATTTATAGGTTTTACCTTTTTTAAATCTTTTTTACTATAAGTAGAGTTTGCTATCGCTTGACATGTTTTCTTTTTACAGAAACCTATATGTTTATCACTTATTTTAACTGAAAGAATAGCATCCCCAGTGCATAATGTACCTTTTTTATTAACCGAACATTTAATACTTTTTTCCATGAATTTTTCCATTACATCAATTACACCCCATTCTTCAATTTTATGATCATACATGTTCTCCTTATTTTCCAAAGAAACAAGACAATACGCAAGATTTTTTATACCAACATCAAAAGAAAGAATTCTGACCATATTACTTAATTAATATTAAATTTTTAAGTAGTATTAGATATGTTATAAATCATTACCATATTTTCTTCATAAGTTGTATTAATATCATACAATTCATTGTGTGATTCATTTGTTTTAAACTTTACATTTTTAAGAGGGGATTCAATTCCATTACAATGATTGTGCTTCATTTTAATATATTTAATATCATCTTCTTTGATATTTCTATATGTGTCTGCTATATAATCTTTAATTTCACCGTCTTCTGAAAATTTACCAATCCAAAGTTGTTTATATAAATCTCTATTCTCTATTCGCATTAGTATTTTCTTAGAAACAGCGAGCTCTTTATTATCAGAATTCAAAATTTGAGAGTAAATACTGTCATCTAGTTTTTCAAATTCTATAGTTTTAGAAACTTCTTGGAAATTATAATAGCTATCAGCTGACAATAAGGCATCTCCAAGCATTAATTCAATTAATTTAACAGTTTTATGATTATATATCTCTTTATGAAATCTATATCTCGTTTGAAACATGCTAGAAATATTATTAGAAACACTTTTACTGTAAACTATATCACTGCCTTCAAGAAAGGATTTATTAATGATTCTTGCCGGGTCAAATGAACAATCTAGGCCGATATGTCTGGGGTCGCGTTGTAAATAGTCAAATTTATCTACATCAATGCTATTTTTAGAATTATTTACTATATCAAAAAACGGATTATCTGTGTAGGCGTATGAAATAGGCTCAATCATTTCTTTAATATAATCAATAACATATGCACTACTTAATTCTTTTGAGGTTCCTACTTCTTTAAAAATCTCTTCAACAATTCTACGTGACCTAATTTCATGACAATTACTATCATCTTTAATAACAACATTATCAAATACATGTGAAAAAGGACCATGTCCAAGATCATGAAATAACCCAGCCATCTTAACACAAAATTTATATTCACTTTTGTAATAATCAGGTTTCCCTGAATTTCTAAGTAAAACATCTACGTAGTTTTCAGCTATATATGATACACCTAAACTATGTTCAAATCTGGAGTGCGAGGCCGATGGGAAAACATGCTCGAGTAACCCAAGTTGCTTAACTCTTTTTAACCTTTTTACCCAATGATTATCCAAAAATAGAGTCTCCGTATCATTGTAAGGAATATATCCATGACACATATCGTAAATATATCGCATTTTTCAAATAATTCTGATTTGAATAATTAATTTAAATCAAATTTATTCATGAGGGGGTCTTGATCCCCAGTAATTAGGTGACATTTTATTAACTTCAGGAAATCCCGAAGCTCTTAATATTTGTTCTTGTGTTCTTATAGGAAGTCTTGTTCTTCCAGCATAAAATAATGGAGAAGTTCTTAAATTAGAAACATTAGGATATTGAGTATTAGTAGTAGATCTATAAGGTATTCCTTGACCAAGTTTAATCGTATGAATATTTCCATCTTTTTTTCCATTACATACCTTAATATGAACACATGGTTCTACATATTCGGAGCCAAGTCCAACGTAGTAAGCATTAGGAAAACGAATTTTAAATTCAAATTGATTACCTAATGCTTTAACAGCTCCTCTGTTGGGAGTATTATCGTATGCTATATCAGGATTAGGGAAAGGTTGGCCCGAACCTGTGTATGATTGACCATATGTAGGAGGATTAGCTGCCCAGAATAACACGGTAGGGTTAGGAGATGAAGATTTTACAGTTCCCTTAACTACGAATTCTCCATCGCCACTATCAAGAATAACTCCCTCACAGGTTGGTAAAGGCATATTATTGTTTATTTGATTAGACATCTTATTATATAATAATAAGCTATTTTTTTATTAATAGTAAATTTATTAATTTATAAATTGAATGCGGCTGGGACATTTCCTTGTTGTCTTACAGCTTTGGCATTACCTTGGGAAGATAAATTTCCTTGAACATCAGAATCTACTTGATTATAGTAATTAAATGGTTTACCATTATCAGCAGAGCAGTTGTAAGGTTGATTTACTGGAATTCCTTTAGATGCTGGGCAATCAATAGGTTCTTGGTGATATTTGCGACCCTGGCCAAGTCCATTTTTATTTACAAATTCTACATTACATGATTTATTATTACAAATCTGCATTGTTTGTTCTGGTAACATTGTTGAAGGTTGATCTTTTCCAGGACGAGGTCCACAGCCATTTTTTTGACACGCGTAACTTCTATTAAGCTCCATAAGACCACGAGCGTTATTAGTTAAAAACATTCTGTAGTCATGCGAGCTCATAACAGCATTATTGGCTCTAACAAGGTTGTTAAAGTGACAATTTGAACGGAAGTCAGTAAAATGTCTACCGTCGTCCATTCTAGGAGGACAATGGAAGTGTTTATTATCTGTTGTTCTATTAGCGCAACTCATAATTATATATTATAATAATATATTTTTTTATAAATTTTGTTATTGAGTTAAATTTTCCGTTAATTCAACTGAATTAGAAGAATTTTCTAATTGATTAATTACTCCCTCGTCAATTATTCTGTCGATTAAAGCATTTTTATTCCCAGTTTGAGAAAGTCCATGTTCTTGGCAAATTGCTTTTAATTCTTTAACTTTTTTTAAGTTATATGTATTTCTAATAAGAGATTCTTGAATTTGTTGTTTATCAGATATATCATCATTTAACTCATGAAAACTTTCTTGACTATCTTTTTCTATAATTTGTTTAGCTTCTTCAATACTTTTATTACTTGTTTCAATTTGCTCAAGACTTCTCATATTGTCTTCGCTTATATTTTCTGCTATATTATTTGAATTAAGTTCTAAATTAGGACTGTTCCCCGATTCACGTTTAATTAATTCATTTAATTCAGAATTATCTTCATTAGGAACATTTTCTAAATCATCAAATTCCGAGGAGTTATTTTTATTTTGAGTAACAAGGGAATTATATTTGTCGCTATCATCCAAAATACTATCTATTCTTCCTGTAGTTTTTTGGTCTAAAAGTTCATAATTTAACACGCCTTCACTTGTATTATCTCCATTATCAAGTAAATTTTCAACATTTCTAAGTTGATCTTCCAGTTGCTCTACCTCATTACGTGTAGTTTCAATACTTTGAGATTCTGATGTGCTATTAGAATTTATTTCATTATTAATTTGTTGATTAGAATTAATAAACTGTTCTCTACATTGTTCTTCTAAATCAAACTCTTCATTTGATAAAGATTCTGCTAAATCTTCCAATTCTTTAGTTGATTCTATATTATTATTCCCCGATAGAGTCTGTTTATTAGGTAATTTACAAATATTATCTGATCTTACAGAACTAATTTCTTTTTCAAGTAAATCTAACCGTTTATTTAATTTATTATACCCTACGTATATGTATCCTCCTATAATCAAAATAGATACAATACTAAAGATAATAAGTAACATTTTCTTATCCATTAAATTTAAGTAGATTATTTATATATATTTTAAACTTAGTGAATAAAACACTTAACGAATTTTACGAACTTTTTTTTCTGTAAATATATAAATGAACGACTTTAAATTAGAATATAATATCAATGATGAATACAAACAACTTTATAATGACCTTGTTAAGTTTATCACTATTTTAGTTGTGCTTAATTTAATAATGTATATTTCTAATCCCGCTCAAAATGTATTGTTAGGTTCTAATTATATTAAATTAATGACCTCAATTGTTTTGGGTATTACTACTTATTGGCTGGTTATTTCTAAGATAATTGTTTTCGATTAAATAATTTTATTTGTTTATAGTATAATGAGTTCTTTAAGAGAAGCTTTCACTAATTTAACGCCTACTAGTAGCAAACCAATTGTCAAAGAAAATGACAGAACTATACCAGATGAAATGCAACATTCACGAGACACAACTACTACTACATTTCATCAACCCTACGGAACATCTAAGCGCGTTATTCAAGATAATAATGTTCAATTTGAATTACAAAATAACCATTCTTGGTCTAATTCACGCGGATATGGTAATCTTGTTATAGGAACATTTGATTCATGTAATAATATTCATGGCAGAGTTCATCCATGGAATAGAATAAGACCACTTAATAGCAAAAGAGATCCCAGTAAATTAAGTAATTAAATAAATTTGATAAATAATAATTTTTTTATTATTTAAAAAATGAAAGAATTTGATATAGAATATAACGGAACTATTTTCACAATTAAAAAGGATACTTCGGAATCAACCGATGTATTTTTACAACGTGCTTGGTATATTGTTAATAAATCAGATACATCAGATAATTTTAATGAATTGATAGAAAAATCTTTAATTTGGAGAAATAATCAAATTTATGGAATGGTATATGACCAAGCTATATTAAGCAGTATTATTTAGTTTTACGACAGGTATTGTTTTTACAGCCGACTTTATATTTTTCTATATTAAGACACGTTTTTTTGAAACATAAACATGAGTTATCCAATGATGTTTTATAAGAAAGTTCAAGTTGATATAACCAATGTTTTAGAGAATGATTACATTTTTTTGTAATAATAATAGGGTTCATGTTAATGTGAGAAATATAAATATCTTTTAATTTTCTAAACGGCATTATTAGTCCAAGTAAAGTAAAAAAAACTTTATATTTTTTTACTCTCATATTAGTCATACTATTACGAGTATAGATATAATTAAAAGCAATTGAGTATAGAAAATTAAATCCAGGAGCTACTTTTTTATTGCTATTTACATCTCTGACATATATTTTATATCTTTTTTCAATAGTAGATAATGTAGGATTTTTCTTATTATTAAGATTTTGTTTTCGTAGTTTTTCATTTACCTTGTTATGTATAAGATATAACCAGTTAAACAAATCCTTTCTACTACCTGTATTATTTTCTACAGGAAGCTCTTTTATGTATTCTTCAAATGAGTTGCGACAATAAACGCAGGGTAATACAAAACTAATTGTATTAAAAAATCCCGAATAAATTTCTTTATCTTTATTGGTTGGCTTTGTAGGAAATCTTTCACATATTGAGTGTAGTAATTTCCAACCATCAGGTCCCCAAAATTTAGTATCCATTAATATAATTCTATATTTAAAATGTAATTATAAAAATTAAAATAAACAATATTATTTATTTCTTCTAAAGATACTAATAAATGTAAATCTTTTATAGGTACAGTATTATAAATAAAATTGTTACCTATAAAAAAAAGCTATTTTATTATAATTGTATTAAATTATATTATTATAATACAATGTCTAATCAAAAAAAAATTGTTATATATCCTTTTTCCAAAGTATATAAAGGTGATGTCATTTCTTATGATGACGATTTAGTTAATAATAGACGAGTTATAGTTTCTGATAAACATGATGGAGCAATCAATTATATAAAACACGGTGAAGGTATTTTTACAAAAAGATCTTCCTTTTATTATAAAGGCGATTTTAGAAATGACGTAAGATCTGGTAAAGGTTCAATTGTTTACGAAAATAATTCTAGATATTCAGGGGATTGGGTAAATGATAGACCATCTGGTAAAGGTGAAATAACTTGGGCAGATGGAACTGTATATACAGGTGAAGTAAAATCTAACGAAGCAAATCCTACCACAGAATTAGCTATAGCACATGGTCGCGGGGTATTAACATTTCCAGAGAATACCAAATATAAAGGGATATTTAGTAATAATAGACACATTTCAGGAGAACGATTTTACAATAACACAAATGATGTATTTAAAGGCACTTTACATGATGACATGAATAACTTTTATAAAAAGGGTAACTTAAATGTATTTAATTACTATATTTACGATGGTAATTTTGCAAGTAAGAAGTTTAATGGAAAAGGGACTATAACATATATAAATGGTGATACATATTCAGGTGTATTTAAGAATGGTTTTTTTAATGGAACAGGAATATTTTACGATTCTGTGAATAAAAGAGAGTATAGGGGAAACTGGAAAAATGGTAATATGTTAACCAATCATACAATTAGATATAGTGATATGTCAAGAAAAGGAAATAGTCTGAGTAAGCCTAAAAAAATTAATATTAATCAACTGCGAATAGAAGCCGATAAAAATCCTGCCAGTAATATTTTTAGACCCGCACCTAATACATTATTCCGCAAAGAAGGCTATATATTGGATTATTCTTATAACATACCAGATGTCCTCTTCTTGTTTAAAAAACTAAAACGGACTAATCCACACGAATATAAAGATAAACCTGTCGCATATTATACTATAAGGGCCCATGGTGGTTATTCACATGGTGAAACTAAAAAATTTATAGAAAAAGATATTAGGGCATTAGAGTATGATATTCAAGATCATAAAAAAGAGGCTGTGCTTTGGGAGACAGAAATTAACAAGGAATATATACAAAGGTTGGAGAAAGAACTAAAATTACTTAAAAAAAGATATGATAGGTTAACAGGCGATAATCCCTATGAAGGTGAACAAGATACATTTATAGTGCCTGAAGGAATAAGACTTGTTTTTTTAAGTAAATCTCTAACTACACTTCCATCTAGCACAGATAAATTCTTATTTAAACCTGAATTTTACACTAATTCTTTAACTGATAGGAATAGTTATCAAAGTATCTCACCAATAACTATATTTTCCGCTATAAAAAATAATCCTTCAGGTTCTGTATCTAAAATTGATATATGTAAATTTTTAAATAATAAAACACTTCCATCTAAATTTACTACCAATTATATGAACTGGAGAATATCTAGAAGAGATAATACGAGAGAAAATTCAGATTTTTTTCGCTATAGTGGAGCTCACCCATATGATGAAATAGGAAGTTTATTACGAAATTGCTCTAATTCGATTTATGATAGTGGTATGGAATGTAGTAATTTAACTTTAACATGGGCACCAGTAATTGGTAGTAAAGCTGAAGATAAGAGACGTGTAAAGGTAGGTATTTATCCATTACCAAGCGAATCATTGAACAAAGAAGCTCAAAATCCAAAAATAAAAGTTAGTGGTATGGAATATGCGTTTGAATCATTCAAGCATCACAAATCATTTGCGGATGGATTTATGCCAAGCGATCCATCAATGACAAATGATGATTATATGATAGGTAATGTAGAATACATTACAGACGCATGGAAAATGTGGAATATTTATGGTGATAAATCTTCTGAATTAAAAGATTTTGTTCAACTTCTTCCAAGAGGAACTCGTGAACATCCATGTGTTTATTTCATGAATACTTGTAGAAGTGTCATGAGCGACTCTTCTGCCAGAAATGTTGATCGCGATGTAGGTAGGTCATTGAGAACACTTTCAGACACCGTTCAGGGAAGTTACAATCAAATATAATATAAAAATAAATTTGAAAGTAATTTAAATCATAAAGCCTGAAATAAAAAATGTCTAATTTGGATATTCTAAAAACCTATTTTGGATTCAGTTCTTTTCGCGATAAACAAGAAGAGATTGTAGAAGATGCATTAAATAATATAGACCAGTTTGTTGTTTTACCAACTGGTTCCGGAAAAAGTATTTGCTATCAGTTGCCTGCTCTTATTCAAAAAGGTGTGACAATCGTTGTGTCCCCCTTGAAATCGTTAATTTTAGATCAAGTTGCTAATCTTCAAAAACGTAATATTAGATGCGATGCTTTTTATGGTGACATTTCTATTAAAATGAAAAGAGAAATTTTAACTAATATGATTTCAGAAAATTATGACAAAAATATAATTTATACTACTCCCGAGACTCTTGATAGTAATGATGAATTTTTACATAATTTAAGTTTGATTAATGATGTAGGGAGACTAAAGAGATTTGTTATCGACGAAGCACACTGTATTTCTCTTTGGGGTAATGATTTTAGAAACAGTTATAGAAAACTTGCTTCTCTTAAGCAAATGTTTGAAAATGTTCCTATTATGGCACTGACAGCTACGGCAACACTCCGTGTTCGAACAGATACAGTTCATTTACTTAAACTAAAAGATGTAAAAATTTATACCAAATCATATTTTAGACCTAATCTTAAAATTTTCGTAAATCAAAGAAATAAAGATACATTTAATGATATTGTTCAAAAAGTAAAGGATGATTATGATGGTAAAGTAGGAATAATTTATTGTTTGTCAAGAAAGAAATGTGAAGAGGTATCGGAAAAATTACAACAACATGGTATTGATTGTGATCCATATCACGCAGGACAGGCCTCAAAACTTAGACAAAGTATTCAAACTAAATGGCAAAATGGTGAAACTAATTTGATTATAGCAACTATTGCTTTTGGAATGGGCATTGATAAAGCAAATGTTAGATATGTAATTCATTTTAATATGCCTTTTTCACTAGAGAATTACTATCAGGAAATAGGTAGAGCAGGAAGGGATGGTATTGATAGTGATTGTATACTCTATTATTCATATCAAGATAAAATTTGTGCTGAAAAACTTATATTAAAATCAGTTAATGGAAATACAAATTCAAAATACAAGCAACATCAAGTTAATAAACTAGACAGTATGATGATTTATTGTCAGAATATTATAGACTGCAGACATTGTCAGATATCTAATTATCTAGGAGAATATAGGTCTTACAAGGAAGACCATTGTGGTGATTCATGTAGTAATTGTAATAGTAAAGAATCAAGAGTAGAAGTAGATGTTACTGATATAGCAAAAGCAATACTTGAGTCTATTATGCGAACAAATGGACAGACTAAACCCACTAAAAGTAATATAGAAAAAAATTTCTTGAAACATGAGAATTTTAATAAATTCGCATCTAAATTTAATGGTAGAGATAATGTTAATTCAATCTTTAGAAGACTATTTATTCATATTCTTGTAAAGAAATATGTAAAGGAAACCTTTATTCGCACCGTGAGTGGTTACTGGAGGGAAAATTACCAAATTTTTAGTAAAAGTAAAAATTTGTTAACTGGAAAAGAAAAGATTAAGATTTTCATGTAATCTAATCTTTATTATCAGAATTCACAGATTTTGGAGAAGATTCAGCACTATCTGATTCAAGAGCTTCATTAATATTAACTATAGTTTCATCTGATTGTTTACCAATAGTATCATTAACTTCATTTATAGTAGTTGTTATATTTTGTCCTTGTTCAACGACATTACCAATTTTTTCTGTCAACTGTTCTTTTTGATCAATAATTTTTTTGTCTAAGTTAGTCTTGATACTTAAAGCCTTTGATAATTTATTATTAATTTCATTATTAGCTTGAGCAGATAATCTACTTTTAACATTATTCATGTGTTTCCCTGATTTTTTATCAACCAATTCTGATAATAAATTAAAACTTGTTGAATCAGACATACCAGGTCCGTCATTAGCCTCTGCTAATATACTCATTAGATGACTCGCAGGTATTGGATCTTTCATAGAATTAGGATCCGTGCTTTTCATTATAGATGTTATCGTGCTTGCATCGTCCTTTTTCATTTTATTTATTTGAGCCATCATATGTTTATTTGTAAATGGATTCCCATCATCAATATCATAACAACAGCTTGATTTACAATAAAATAATGAAGTCAATCTAAACCATAATCCATTTAATTTTCTTTTTTCAAAACTTTTAATAATATTATAACCATATTCAAAATCAGGAACATATTCTTCTATTCCAGTTTTTTTATACCATGGTTGAATTTTTTTTATCAAAGTAGGATAATTTTTAGTAAGATTATATAAAACCTCATTCATTTCAGTAGGACTAACTAATTGATTATAGCATAATAAGTCCTGAACTTCTGCTATATGTTCTTTATAAAAAAAGATATATTGTGGTCTATCTTCAACTGGTAAAGTTAAAACGGATGAAACTATACTTTTTTTTGTTTCAATTGAGTAAATACGTTTGTCTAGATCTTTTATTCTTTTTACAAAACCTTTCTTTTTGGCCCATGATGCTAATAACGTTGCTGTAAATGATAAAATAGATAGTAAATTTGATTTAGACCAATCATAATGTTTGTTAAATTCGTCATTAGTTCCCAATTCTTTTGGTGTAAAGAGAGTTAAAAAAGATGTAAATGATGTAATTAAAATTAACCACCAACCAACAGTGGCCTCTCTGTCTTTAAGACAATCATTCAGGTATTGTAATGTAACTAAAACATACTTTAGAGGCTCTATCCATGTTTCATTAATAGTTTTTTCTCCTATGTCTCTCCATTTTTCTAGATTATGTGGGTCAATTGGTTCTCTACTAAGTGAATCTTCAGAAGAAATTGCGGGATTATTAGAATCTTCCTTGGTGTCATTATTTAAATTATCAGTTTGAGGAGGTGGCATTAAATAAATATTAAAAAGAACTATTTAAATAAATATATATTTTTGATTATATAATTTTTATTAAAATAAATTATAAAAAATACAATAAAAATGACAGAAATTATTTCAACCGATAGCTCATCTCTTGTAATTCATTCTCTCAAAGATACTAGTTATATAGTTGATAATAGTGTAAGTGATATTAAACCTTTATTAAATGACTATCCTGAAATTATAGTATATGGCAGAAGCTGTAAACAAAGAAGATCAATCGGATTCTTTTCAGATGAATCAGTAGGCTACAAGTATTCGGGAAAAATGGAAAAAGCACAACCACTTACCGAAAATCTTAGATTATTGTTAAATTATATAAATAATAAATTCGAATCAGATTTTAATGGAATCCTTGTTAACAAATATAGAGATGGAAATGATTATATTAGTGAACATTCAGATAATGAGAAAGAGATTTCAGATAAGGGAGTTATTTCTGTATCATATGGTGCTGTAAGAAAATTTAGAATAAGAAACAAAATTACAAAAAAAATAATTAAGAATATTTCTACAGAAAATTATCAAATAATTGAAATGGCAGGTAATTTTCAAAAAGAGTTTTTACATGGAATACCAATTGAAAAAAAAGTAAAAGATGAAAGAATATCATTTACTTTTCGTAAACATTATGAATAATTATTTTAAAATAATATGTAAAATAGTTATTTATTAATTTAGTTAGAATATGCGAGTCCTCCCATACCGCTCATAATACGGAGAACATTGTAGTTTGTAGCATATACTCTAACGCGTGCGTTTTTGCTCGTTCCTCCATCTATATTAGTTTCTGTTAATGTTCCGTTAGAAATAGTGAGTAATCCTTCTTTAAGAGTTCTTGAAGTTACTGTTAAGAACAAGTTAGCATTATCAATTCTTGAAAAGTTACAGGTTCCACTTGGCTGATGTTCCTCTGGTTTAAGAGCAAATGAGTATACATTTACTCCGAGATGAGGGCATCTTGAGTGATGATTGTATGGTTGGACATAGTTAAAGTAATCACCATCTCTTTCAGAGAATCTATCTTGACCATTAAGTTGGATTTTAGCAAGATTACATGTGTTATTTCCTTGATCTTCATTAATAAATTTAAGTTTACCATTGCTTCCATCAGTTAGATTTTCAACAATACCTTGAAGCATTCTACTTCCTTGTGAATTATGTGTTAAAGTAGGACTGCTATCAACAGCATCAGTGTAATTAAAATGTTGTTGATTTTCTACAGAAGCCTCTTTTTGAGCAACCCATATAAGTTCTTTTACAGGATGATTAAAGTTTAATCTAATCTTATTGGAAGTTGTAGTAATAGTCTCTTCGCCAGGATATTGTAATTGTTCAATAAGGTATTCGTGTGATAATTGAGCAAATCTTCTACGTTCGTCAGTATCAAGGAAAATGTAATCTACCCAAAGTGATGTATTTTGAAGAGACCCTTGAACAGTTAATGAATTTTTGTCTGTTTTTTGTGCGATAAATAGATTTTTTAATTCCTCGAATTCGATGTTAATTTTTACTTCATGATATTGAAGAGCGATCAATGGTAAAGCTAATCCAGGATTTCTACAGAACCAAAACTGTAATGGAATGTATAATCTTTTTCCTGTAATAGGAATATTTTGAACTCCAGCAGTTGATGCTACTGTGGATCTATTTTTGTTGAAATGTGGTGTATTACCTACCATTCTTTGATATGCGTCTTCGTGACCTGCTTGATTGGTTAATTGATTCCAAATATGTAACCATTCGCCATAATGTTTATCGATTCTTTGACCACCAATCTCAATTTCTGCGAAATTAATCATTTTTTCACCTACCCAATTACACCATCTAACAATTCCATTTCTTAAATCGTCGTTAGCTGAAGCATTCTGAACTGTAATAGCTCCAGAACCACCTGCATCAGCGGCAATATTAATTGTTTGATCAGGTAAAGTTGTTTGTAAATAAATACGATGAACAAGATCACCATTTCTTGAAATCGTACAACTAACTTTTTTACCGAAATCAGCAGTTCCATTAAAAGTTTGCTCTATACTTTCAATTGAAAAGTTAGTGTGTCTGCGGTATACTACTTTAAAAAAGGTAATCTGGGGATTACCTGTAAGATAAATATCTTGTGCGCCATAAGCTACTAATTGCATTAACCCACCACCCATTTAGTTATATATATATTCAAAGATATTTATTTATATTTTACGCACAGTAATAACATAGTAAAAATTATATTATTACTTTAATTAAGATACACCTAGTAAAGAAGTAAAAGTCATATTAGATTCTACAAATTTTTTAAGAAAGTCATCGCAATAAAAATTTTTAATAATATCATCTTTATTATTTGTAAATTCAAATTGTTCTTTATTATCTTTATTAATTTTTTTTACAGTCCAACCCTTTTGTATAGCATTATAAATGAACATCATTTTATAAACTGATACAAAATCTAACTCTTTAACCATATCTTTTCCTAAATTATTATCCATTAAAACTATTATATTATTATAGTCATAATCTAATAATGTGTAAAAAACGAATATAATAATAATTAGATATATAAAGATTTTATATTCTTATTATTCATTATGTCTGATCTACTATTCAAAGACAAGAAAAAAAAAACCTATACAAAAAAAATTAATGGCAAGATAAAGACTACAATTGATAACCGTCACAATCAAAAACTTAATGAATTAAATGAACAAGAAGAAACTATTAGTCAAAAAAAAATAATATTAGATAATCTGAAAAAAGAATTAGATATTTTTTCACAAAGACCTATGGAACAATTAACTGATAAAGAAATAGATACAAAATTACAGCTAATAGAGAATATAAAAAACCTTGAAACAGATATAGAATTAATTAATAGCAAAGAAATAAAAAACTCTTATATTCTTAATACAGCTCACTTATTATATGAATATTTTGATGAAAATAGAATATTTACAAAATCTGATAATTCTAAAATTCAAAATTCAAAGAAAAAGACAGTTTTGGATTTTTTTGGAAACTCCAAAAAAGATATACCTATGGTAAAAAAAAATATTAGAAATGAGGATATTTCTAAATATTCTAGTAAAAATGAAATAATGGACCAATATTTACAACTTACAGACACATCCTATATAAAAAAAATACCAGACATACCTAATGATGAATTAGACAATTGTATTCATTGTAATATACCCAGAATACTAGATTCAGCACATGGTTGTATGATTTGTCCAAATTGTGGATGTGAAGAAAAGATTCTTGTTGATTACGATACTCCTTCTTATAAAGAACCTCCAAGAGAATTAACTTATTTTGCATATAAAAAAATAAATCATGCAAATGAATGGTTATCACAATTTCAAGCAAAGGAATCTACAGATATTAGTGAAGAAATTTTTGATAAAATTATGAATGAACTAAAAAAAGAATCCTATATTAATCTTAAAACATTAACAGTTGAAAAAGTAAGAGATATTCTTAAAAAACTTGATCTTACTAAATATTATGAACATTGTCATTATATTACTAATAGAATAACAGGAAAGCCAGCTCCAGTTATTACAGGTGATTTAGAAGAAAAAGTCCGAAATATGTTTAAAGAAATTCAAGGACCTTGGATGAAATATTGTCCTTCAGATAGGTCTAATTTTTTTTCTTATCCATACATATTCTATAAATTCTTTCAATTACTTGACAAAGATGAATATTTACCTTATTGTAGATTACTTAAATCAAGAGAAAAATTACAGGAACATGATGAAGTTTGGAAACAAATATGCTGTGATTTGAAATGGCAATATATACCGACGGTTTAAATTTGATATTATTTTTATTTAATTACAAAGATAATATCATCAAATTATGAAATCCCATGAACTGCGAAAGAAAATTACTACATTATGTCAAGTTAAAAATATCCATGTATCTGGTTGTGAGCTAAGATCCTACAATTACAAAGAGCTTAAAACTGTATATAAAAAACTGGTCAATATCTCGTCTATTACGAAAAAAACAAATTCAATGTATAGAACAACATCTATTTATTAAGCTTATCGATTCTATTAATACAATCGTTTATCATATCGTCTAGAGTTTTTTTTGCTTTCCATTTTAATATAATATCTGCCTTATTACAATCAGCAAAACAGTAAGCTATATCACCTTCTCTTCTAGCTTTTATTTCATAGGGAACTTTATTATTAGTCAATTCATTAAATCTATTTACTATTTGTAATACACTATACCAATTTCCTGTTCCTATATTAAATATTTCAAAAGTATCTTTTTTATTTAATATAAAATCACATGCCGAAATGTGTGCTTCAGCCAAATCAGTAACATGAATAAAATCTCTAATACATGTTCCATCAACTGTTTTATAATCACCACCATATATATTTAATTTAGGATTACTGCCATCTAGAACTTTCAAGATATGAGGAAATAAATTGCTTGGTTTTTCTTTAGGATCTTCGCCTATAACTCCTGATTTGTCACATGCTACAGGATTAAAATAACGTAATACAACAATATTCCATTTATTTCCTTTATTACTAAGGTCTTTTAGTATCATTTCGATAATAAGTTTTGAAGTTCCATACGGATTCGTTTGTTTTTCATAAGTAGATGCCGATTCCTTAATAGGAACGGTTGTTTGATTTCCATAAACTGTAGCCGAGGATGAAAATATAAAATTTCTACAATTAAACTCATTCATTATTTCCAATAGGTTAATAGTTACATTAATATTATTATTGTAATACAAAAAAGGGTTTTGTAAAGATTCACCTACTGATTTTAAAGCAGCAAGATGGATAACCTTTTCTATATTATATTTTTTAAAAACATTTCTAACAAGTTCTTTATTGGCTAAATCAAAATTATATATTTCAATAGTTGGTATCTCTTTTTTTAAAATACTATACATTTGTTCTTTAGATTTTGAAAAATTGTCTATGATAACTATATTCTTGATATTACGTTTATTTAACTCAAAGCAGATATGAGAACCAATATAACCTGCTCCTCCGGTAACTAAAATGTAACTCATTTTATTATTATATAGATTAATCTTTATATAAATTATATAGAGACCAGTTTTAAAATTTACATTTGGGGGAAACCGGACATGTTAGCACCAATACCGAATCCGGTACCTTGTCTGGCAGCTGAGCCAATGCTTGGGGCGTACATGTCTAAGAGAGCGAATGTAGCAGCAGCGGTAATAGCGATCATGATAATTTCCTCTACATTCATTTTCTTTTGGGGGATGTAGTATGCGGCGACAGCGACGGCGCCACCTTCTACAAGATATTTTACAGCACGTTTGACAATTTCTTGAAGGTCAAAAGCAGTTTGAAGTTCATCGATTTCATTTCTTAATGCGTCCATTTATATATATATTATAAAAAGAAAAAAATAAACACTTAAAGTTTATTATTAATAATAAATTTATAATGACAGATTCTCAAGAAGAAGATTTCCTTGAAGTAGATCCACAAGTGCGTGGACAAAACTATTGCTGTATATCTTTTGTATCGCCAGAAAATATACTTGCCGATAAAGCAGTTTGGAAAATGCATAAATTTTTAGCTAATATGCAAAAAAGATACAAAAATCTAGAAGAGGTAGCCAGAAAACATATTCCTGAAACAGACCTTGCCAATTGTCTTGTTCCTGAATTCGGTAAAGATTTCGGAGAACTACAAGAAAGATACAAAGATTTTCTTTATGTAAACAATGATACATTAGAATCTCAATTTTACGAAGAAAACGAATTTAAAACAACAGTTAGGGGTGTAAAAGTTCGCGGTTCATATGATACTTTACAAGAAGCTCAGTCTAAAGCAAAAAAACTTCAAAAAACTGATAGAAATTTCAATGTTTATATTGGACAAGTAGGATATTGGTTACCTTGGGATCCTAATCCTCATTCTATTGAAAATCAAGAATATGCTGAACCAGAACTTAATAATCTTGTTAAAGAATACCGTAAAAATCAGGATAAAAAAGATGAACACTTTGCTGAAAATGTTGATTATGCCAAAGAACAAGCGGATAAACAAAAACAAGAAAAACAAGAAACTTTAGAATCTACCCAAGAAGAAAATTCTGGTGAGCATGAGGAAACCTCGGAAAGTTCAGCAAACGAATCATCTGCCGAAGTTGTAAATTCAATTGAAGAAGTCGATCCGTGGCTAAAACAAAAAGAAGAATCATAGATAAAAAAATATTAATATAATTTAAATGAAATCAATTATATTAATACTATTAATTTTGGGATTATTATTAATGGTCAAAGGATATACTGAAAATTATAAAAATTGTCCTTTGCCTAAAATAGAATACAGGTATATTCCCAGAAATTTTTATGAAGAACAGATTACTGAAAATAACTTGAAAAGTTTATATAGTGATATGTTTAATAAATCAGATACCTGGAGTAAATATCCAGTAGGTGACGCTGAAGTAATTTCTAAAGTAGATAATAGTAAAAATTTCATAGATGAATCAGACTATGATACTGATGAAGAATCATAATACTATTTGATATACCCTTGTCGATGTAGGTATTTTTTTACCTTTTTTACTTTTATTTTTCCCCTTATTATTAATTTTAAAACTATTAAATATGTGGTTATTGATAATATTATTAGGTGTAATGTTATATTCATATCTGGTAATATCTAAATATAATTCCCAGTCGAATTCCTTTAATTCTAAAACTTCTTTGTCAACTGAAGTTATACATTTAGTTAGTAATCTCTGTAAGTCTGTGTTTTTAATATAATCTTCATACTCGTAAAGTACAGAATGACTAAACATAACAATATCAGTCCAATCATTATCATTAAGAGAAATGGGTTCTAAACCAGAGTTATTGATTCTTTCATAAATATACTGTTCGAAACATTCACCTGGTGCATTATAGATATTATTTTGACCTTTTAAATTATTAAATTCATATGTCGCTCTACCCCAATCAATAATCTTTACAATATATCCATGTGTAGGAACTTTATATTTAACACTATTATACTTATAGTATATAAATTCCTCGTCTGTTTTGGATAACATTATATTTCCGAAATGTAAATCATTATGTTTTATACCAAATATAGTTTTCATAGTAACAATTGCCGCTATTACCTGAAATACTAAAGATAAAATTAAATCATATGTGATAAGTTTATTATACATAAGATGATCTATGCTAAATTGAGCATATTCAGTAACAAGAAGATATCCAGGGACATTGGGATACTGTAGGAATATCTCATCATCTTTTTGGTAATACCTTATATCAGCATCTATATCAACAAGTTCTTCAAGTTGACTAATTATATTTTCTGAACCTGTTATATCAAACGTAAATTTATTAAAATTAGTATAATAGTTGCCGAAATATCTACAAAAACTTGGTGATATTTTTTCTTCGAACAATTTTGAAGTTAAATATGTAGAAAATACTTCAATATTACACTGATTATCTAAATTATAAAATCCATCGTAAACTGCTTGTCCTATAGGTGATATATTTGACATATCTTTTGACAAAGATTTATAATACATTTCTAATTGCTGTGGTTCAAAAAAAGACAATTCTTTTACAAAAACTTTTTTATGAAAGACATTATTTGATTTACTCTTTATTTTGGCATAGTATGAATATCCAATTGAACCAAATCTTTTTTTCTTAGATACAAGTTTAAATAATCTGTCGTTATTATTAAGTGTTTTTGAATTATTAATGAAATTACTAAATAATTTTATATGTGGGGTAAAAAAACTAAAGTCATTTATTGAATAAAATTCTTTAATACTTTCTTTGAGTCTTAAAAACTCTTTATCTGTAATATTTCTTAATCCCAAACATACGTCTATTGGATTATTATCGATTTTGTCGCCCATATTAAACCTATATCTTATTTTTTTAATCTGCTTTAAACTAATATAATGCGTAAAAAGATTAAAACAATTAGCAACGGTTAAAATAATAAGAAAATGGCTAATGCTATAAAATTAACAAAATTTGATATGTCTAATATAGAAGATGATAAAGTCGTCGTATTAATTGGTAAGCGCGAAACAGGTAAATCTTATCTTGTAAAAGATTTACTATATCATCATCAAGATATGCCTGCTGGAACAGTAATTAGTGGAACTGAAGGTGCTAATAGTTTCTACTCTAAAATGATGCCCAGTTGTTTTATACATGGCGAGTATAATGAAAGTATAATAGCAAATTATCTTAATAGACAAAAAAAAATTACAAAAGCCTGGAAACAGCAAATGGATTCAACGGGAGATAGTAATACTGACCCACGCGGATTTCTTATTCTTGATGATTGCTTATATGACCAATCTTGGGTTAAAAGTAAAGACGTTCGTTCGTTATTTATGAATGGTAGACATTATAAATCAATGTTTATAATTACTATGCAGTATGCGTTAGGTATCCCTCCTAATTTGCGAACAAATATCGACTATGTTTTTTTGTTAAGAGAGAATATTGTGAGAAACAGAAAACAACTTTATGAACAATATGCTGGTATGTTTCCATCATTCGAAGTATTTTCACAAGTCATGGACCAATGTACCGAAAATTATGAGTGCTTAGTAATTCATAATAATGCGAAAAGTAATAAATTACAGGACCAGGTATTTTGGTATAAAGCGTCACCTCATGAAGACTTCCAGATAGGTCATCCTGCATTTTGGAAATATCACAATGCTAATTTTGATCCAGACCATGATAATAATGAAGAAGAATTTGACCCATTGTCTGTCAAGAAAAAGAAAGGATGTGTAATTAATGTTAAAAAGGAGTATTAAAATCCAGGATCTCCTAATAATACGTCTTGAAGATTGACTTCGTTAGATATACCGCTGGAGGTTCCGCTTGTTATGAAATATGTTACTAAACTAACTAATACTGCTAGTATTGATAATTTTACCATTGTTCTGTTATTATTTTCTTCATTAGAACATTTATTGTGAACTACATAGGATATAATTGTTATAATTAAAGACATTACACACGCAAGTATAACACTATTTACCATTTATAAATTATTAAATAAAATAAACCAGGTAATTAAATTTATTAAATTAAAAAGTTAATTTAATTAATTAATTATTGAAATCTAACAGCATCGTTAAAAAAACTAAATTCATCATCATTTATATTCTCTTCTTTGTGAGAATTCTCTATATTTTCCTTTAATTCTTCAATAACTTTTTTATTAGACAATGTCTCTAGATGTTCTATATCTTCTTGGGCTACTTTATCCTTGAGAACTTTAGCATCGTCGTCTAATATGTTATAGTCATTTAGATTGTCATATACCTTTGAACTTTCCATGTCAATTTTATCATTTTCTTGATTATCAAGGTTTATTGTTTCTCTAACCGTTGTATTTTCTAAACTACTTATTTTATCATCCACGGTTCCGTCTTCTAAATAACTTTCATTTTCTTCTTGTTTAGAAATAACATTTTCTACAAGAGAATCTTGAGATTTTATGTTACCATCTTTCGCAACAGTTTGTATTTTTTCTATAATTATTTCATTAGCTTTAGTATCCATTTGTGTATTTTCAGGTGTTGTGTCATCAGAATGGATAATTTTTATATTTTTATCAAGATTCTCTTCCATTTTTGGTTCAATTACTTCTTCAGAAACTACTTTTTCATTGATATTATTTTCAGATTCAACTGTATCTTGTGCTAAAGATTCAGATTTATCCAAAGTAACAATTTTATTATCTCCACCCAATTGTTCCGTTGTATTAGAATTATTTTCATGATAATCCTCTTCATTAATAACAGACGACTCAATTTGAGGAACATCTAAATTAGTTTCTGATTTATTTTCAGAAGAAAGTTCTGTAATAGTTTCTACAGTTTGTGCTTCTTTTTCATGCGTTTCATTTGTTTCAAATAAGCTATCTTTCAATTTAGGAGATTCGATTTGCTCAGGCATTTCATCTGGTATTTCAAGAGTTGAATAATTATCATCAAAAGACGATTTTGATAATGTTTGAATTTCATTTCTTACTAATTTTCTTAAATTGTTTTTGGTTGTTTGTGATAGTGATTCTTCAATATTATCAGTAATTTCGTCGTCAGTAAAGTCTTGATCAATATATTCTTTAAGGATATATCTTACAGGTAATAATTTACGAATAGTTTCTTTAATTGATTCTTGAATAAGGCTTTCTGAATATGCCATATTTCTTTGAATATCAATTGAACTTACCGTATTATCCAACAACCAAGATTTTCTCCAAAAGTTTCTGGCACATTCTATATAGCATTTATGAATAAAAAAAGATCCTACGGGCACATTAACTGGTATTGTTTTATTATTTTTTTTTAATTTTATAGAAGAAAGAACCTTTGTATGGCTTACAAAAACAGCTGTTATAAGATCTTCAATAAAATCGCAATCTGTTTTTTTAACAATTCTTTTAAACTCTTCTTCTACTTTATTTTGATTCCATTGTGGAACACTCGAAAGTAATAACTGGAATTTTTTTAGCACACTTTTATCATTTATTTTATTACAATGATTTTGAGCAGCATCATATATAGATTTAATACCTACATATATTTCTGGTGATAATACACTAACTAATTGTCGTGTATATTCTTCTTTTGCATCAGCAAGTACATTCATGTTGTAACGGCTCATGTTTATGTAAAATGAGAAAATGCTTTAGAAAAATGAACGAAATTAATTATAAGCATATGACGAAAGTGATTGAGTGTAAGGATTATTATTAAATGCCTTAAGTAAGTCTGGTTCAATACGTTCGTCAAGAATATTATAATCATATTGATTTTTTTCTTGTGTTATGGAACAAGGTTTAATTTCAGGAATAGAATTTATAATTTTAGTTCCAGTTAACTCTCTTGTATTAATTCTATCTCCTTCTATTTTCTTAACTTCCATTTCAATATTATTACTTCCATTAGATATTTTAGGTCCTTGAGGGCCCGGATTTCTACCTTTGAGAGATGTTTCACGACACGCGTTGTGACGCATATTGGAATATCTATCCTTTGATGTAGTTTTTTTGTATAAACTATTAGCTGAACCTTCGTATTCAAAATCAGAAGTAAATTGTCTATTTGTATTAGGAGCTTCTTTTTCATTTGTTAAATAACCAAGACCACCGTTTCTTTCTCTATCAGCTATACCTTCATATTCATAATCAGAAGTAAATTGTCTATTTGTGTTAGGAGCTTCATGTTCATTAGTTAAGTAACCTGTGCCTTTAGAAACACCACTTAAATGCCCTGTATGAGAATTATCAATTCTGGTTTCTTTAATAGTTTTCTTAGCAACATCATTGGGGTCATATACAGCGAGTTTAACAGGTCCTTTTACATTTCCTGTTCTTGTATCATGTATATTAGTTTCTTTTATTGTTGTTCTGGTTCTATCATTAGAATCTTTTACAACATTTTTCTGCATTACCTTCATGTTAAGATGCATTTCTTCTTCTCCAACAGTTTCTCTTATAGTTGTTTTAAATTTCATAGTTTTATAGTCTATTACTGTTCCTTGAGACGAGGTTGTTGTTTGAACATTACCTGTTCTATTATCATGAATATTTGTTTCCTTAATAGTTGTTTTGGCAATATCATTTGAATCCCATGCGATACCTTTTTCATTTGTATTCATATGACCAGTGTGATCATTGTCAGTAGTTGTTTCACGAATAGTTGTTCTGGTCATGTCTTGGTCGTCCCATACAGCACCCTTTTCATTAATATCTACATTACCTGTTCTATTATCATGAATATTAGTTTCTTTTATTGTTGTTCTTGTTACATCATCTGGGTCCCAGGCAACACCTTTATCACTTGAACCAAGATTACCAGTTCTTGTATCATGAATATTAGTCTCTTTTATTGTTGTTCTTGTTATATCGTTAGGATCCCATGCGACATTTTTAGATACTTGTGATGCTCCAAGATTACCAGTTTGTCTACTGTTTCCTTGAACATTTTCTTTTTTGGTTGTTTTCATAACATCAAGTAAAGGAGCCAGTATAGATTTTACAACTGTAGTTATATTACTAGTATGTGTTCTTTTTTGAGTAATATCCCTCTCATTTGTTCCAAGATTAATACTTCCTTTTCCATGATCATCGTTTTTAACATTTTTTTTGAATAAATTTCTAGGTCCAGTTTCAGGAGCTTGTATCTTTGTGGACTTTTTATACAGAGACCTGTGAGGGTCTTTTTTAATTGATGCTGGAGCAGCACTACCTGTGTAATTTTTAGAGTCTTTTCTGTTAGTGTCTTTCATTACATGGCATGCTCTTGCGGTCTGTTTTTCTACACCTCCTACAGTAGTAAAATATCTATCCTCACTATTAGTATAGAATGTATCTGGTCTATTTTTTGTCATATTGGGTTTTAAAGCGGATTTTCCGTTAGCTGCTTTACCTGGAACAACTCTACCCTTGTAAGAAATCTGTGGATTAGATGCTGGTCTAAGTTCATCAATTGTTTTTGGAACAACGAAATCTCTAATATCTTGATGAAATCCACCACTTGGTGCAGAAAGCTCATCATCCATTCCAGGACCTACTCTTACTTGTTCGAAAGGTAATTCATTTTTTTTAAATCTTGAAGGCATGTGTCTATTACTCATTTCATCATTTCTTTCAGTGCTATCTTGAAAATTAACTTCTTTGGTAGGTTCAAACATTGGTAATGGTGCTGATTTTTTTTTGGAAAAATGCTCTATTCCCGTATGATTGTCTAAAATATTACTATTAGAATTAAACTGACTTTGTTTTATGTGTGAACCAAAAAACGGTACATTTTTTTGTTTAAATGTCTCTTTATTTATTACTTGTCCTGAAAGGGAAGATTGAAAACTATTACGGGATTCTTGGTTATTTTTTTGGAGATATTTTATTGATGTGCTATTTTTATTAATAACATTATTATTAAATTGAGCTGGAACAACATTTGTTTCAAGAGTATTTTTAGATTTTCTAAAGTTTTTAATAGCTAAATCACGTTCAATACCTATAGTATTTTTTGTATAATTAGAGCTATATATTGAGTTTTGAGAAGGATCCTTAAAAATGGTTGAGGATGTGTTCTCCTTTCTATTATTTTTACCATTCTTATTTAATCTAACTCCGGTCCCAACTAAACTACTTACTAATAATGATTCCATATTTATATTATATTCGGTTTTTTTATTTACATCAAAACATAAGTAAAATATAATTATACTTAGGTTTTTAAATTATGCTTGTCTGATATTCTGTCTATTTTGCCAATGAACTGAAGCGGGTTGTGTAGCTACAGCGCAAGTTTTAGAAGTTTGTTCGCATGGTATATTTCCTCCAGCTGGTAAAGCAGGTGTAGGGTCAATAGGATTCGGGATACATGGTCTATGATTATCTTTTGCCTGTATTCTATTACTTATATTCCAATTAAATGGAATTTCTACACGTTCTTGAGGATTACCACATACAAGATGTTCCCATCTGTTCCATCCAGTTCCTCTTAAATTACATGATGGATTAGTTAAACGAGTGTCTTCGGAGGCAACAAAACAATCTTTCCAATGTTGCATTTGGTCTTCGGTGTGAATACTGCAATTACCAACTGCTCCTTGTCCACATACTTCTCCTGAAGAGCATACTTTTCCAGGACACGAGGGCATGTATGAATCATGAATATTTCTTGATAATTTACGTGTTATTCCAGATAATTCTGAATCAACATCAACAAGTGGAACTCCCTTAAGATGAGATACGCCCTGTTTTTGTAATCTTACTGTTGGCTGAACTGGATAACATGGCTCACATGAATGTTTAGGAACATCAAGATGATATATTCCTGGTCCTACTGATTGGTTAATAAACTGTTTGTAAGCTTCAGTTTCAAAAATATTTCTAGAAAAGCTCATTTATATAATATACATATAATTTTTTTAAATTGATTAAAAAATTTATATACGATATATAACCTTATTAATTAAATTTAGTGTCTTTGGTTGTGTAAATCACATGGGTTTCTTGTAACTACTCTGGGAGGGGGGCAGTTATTAAGTTTAAGTGGAGCAGGTAAACTTACGAGTGGGCGGGCAATGTATTGGCATGCTGGTAAATGAACTTTTGTAAGGTCAACTACTCTTTCTTTATTACAAGCATTTCCAGGAATTGTAAGAGAATTTCCTTGAGGAGGTGAATATTTCTTGGTAGGGCATTTTGTAGCTAATCTTGTTTGGCCTCTAAGGTCATTTTCGAGATCAACCATATTTCCCTTAATGTGTGATACATCTTGTCCACCTACAAGACCGAATTCATGTCTGCATTTGCTACAGTTTTCATAAGGCATAGGATTGAGAAGATAACTAAGAGGTCCGCAACTTTGATTGATATCAACTTTGTATGCGCAGGTGTCATAACTAAGTCTATTTGAACTCATTTATATTATACAACGAGAATTTTTTAATACTTATTTAATATTAATAATTGTCTTAATATTAAATAAACTCTAATGTAATTTATTTCAATTTAATTATTGTTGTTTACCCCAATATTTACCATTGTATGAGTACCCACATTTATTTAAATAATCTTTATTACGGATAATTTGTCTGGAAGGTTGACCACCTCTTAACCATGCTGGGTCTGAGTTTTCAGGTATGATATTATTAGGATTTTGTATATTTTCTCTTATACTTTGTATTTGGGGAGTATATCTATCTATATATATACCTGAAAGAGTATTGCATGATTTTTGTTGACCTGTAGTTTCTCCGCCTCTAAGATGACTTTCAATTGTAGAATTACATTCACCACGACCCTTGTAAGGTGTAGTAGCATGGGGTCTTTCAAATAATTGGTTAATAACTCTTAAATTAGTTAAATTACGTGCATTTCTTAAAGTAGAATCATTGTCTACATTGCATCCGTCATTAGATGTCCAGCCTATACCATCTCTGTAGAATGTTGATGGTTGTTGAAGACTGAGTTCTCTTGTGTAAGGTGCTTCGCAATGACAATCATGATGATTACGAGTTTGGTATTTTCCCTCATATCCTATGTCTCTTTTATTTCTTTTTAAAAAACATTCATCCTCTCTTAATCTGGTTAATCCTTGTATCCCGAATTCTTTTTTCGAACAATAATTTACACAGTTATTCATTTAGTATATATGTATAAAAGATTTTAAAAAACGGACTATAAATAATTAAATTAAAATATACCATTTCTTATTTTACTATCTTTTAAAAATTCCCAATTATATTTTACACATTGATCGCCATTACCCTCTTTACATGTCGGTGGTGTATTATATAACCATTTAGCTAATTTAGTCTGTTCATTAGGAATTGTAGTGACAGGCATAGTATAAAATTGTCTTTGGGTAGTGTTTCTTTCAAAAATATCGTCAGCATCTTTATATAAATTATAGTTACACTTTTCGTCTATTTTAGCATTTAAATGAGGATTAATATATTGGTTTGCCTTGTTAATAGACTCTCTGTTAGGCCTTTTAATGTAATCATCAGGCATAATATTCATAAAAGGATTATTTATTGTGGGTTTTATAAATTGAACATTATCATAATTTTCAGTAAATTTATCAGACATATTAATGTATATAAGATATGTTAGTCCTAACGTAATAATGAATATGTATAAATATTTAGTATTTGCTGTATAGGCTGTGAGAACAGCAGATAAATACAGTGATAATCTAGTTAGACTATTAAGCTTTTCTTCTAAAGTCATGTCTTTACTTGGGAAAAACTCATCTATTCTATCATATTTAAATAATATTTCTATATCATCATGCCAAAATTTATCTTTAACAATAGTAATTGTTTGCTTTAACAAAGACTTATCATTTTTTTTAGAGTTAGTAGACATTATATAATATTAAAAGTTAATAATTTAAAATTATATTATTCTTAATAAACTACAGATTAAAGACCCTCTATTTCATCAGCTAATGCGTCTAAATCTATCTCTTCTTTAACCTCTTCAATTTTGGGTTTATTTTCTTGTTCTTCTTTTTCCAAAAGCATTTTTTTCTTTTTCTCTAACTTTTGTCGTAATCGATCTCTTGTTGATTTAAGTTCCATTTTAGACTGCATTTGTTGTGTTGTATGTTTAGGAACAGGAGCACCGCTATTAATTATTTGTTGAGCTTCATCTACAATATTTTGATTTTCAGGGTCCAATCCACTCATCATACCAGATTTCATCATTGAACTAAACATATTTAATGGATTGCTCATATCAGACCCTCCTTTTCCAAGAGAATTCATTACATTTTGAGCTTCAGAAAATAATTGCGATTCATCAAGATTACCGTTAGATAACTTTGTTTGTATTTTATTTGTAATATTTTGAATAAGATTTACTACACCCGAATCATCATTTTCTTCATCAAAATTACCACTTAGCAAAGATTTTAACAACTTTTGAGGGTCATCAAGATTAATTTTAGACGGATCGATTTCATCAGCGATTTCTTTTGCTAAATTGCCTATAACTCCACCAAAAAGATCTGGGACAGGAATACTAGATCTAGCAGAATCATCTGGTTTTTCAGAATCATCTTGAGTTTCTACACCTTCTTCAGAATCTTTATAATTATTTGTAAGACCATCTATAATATTCATAAAAGTTCTTGTTTGTTCGTCAACATCTTCACATAAATTAGCATTTTTTAGTTCTTTTAATAATGTTTTGAAATCAACATTTTTTATATGTTCATATGCGAAAATATACAGTGTATGTAAGTATTTCCAAATATTGTCTTTTTGATCATTACTTAAATTTTCATCATTCCATATAGTATGAAAATCAATATTATTCAAAATAACTGTTCCTTTAGAGAAAATAATTTCATTTTTACTTGATATGTCATCTCCCATATCAGAGCTATTTTCAATAAATTCTTTAAGATATTTATCTCCTACATTTTCGAATACATAGTATTTTTCTATAGCATCTTTTTGCTCAGGGTAGAGAGTTTTTATGATTGTTGTAAACTGAGACAAGTTTTCATTGAACTTTTCCATTATATATACTTAATTAATTATCATTTTTTTTAAGTAGATATATATTTATTTTCCTAAAGTATTTTGAATATGTTTATCAGTCAATTTAATTAAAACTTGAAGATATTTCCAAATATTATCTTTTTCTTCATTATTAAGACTTTGCCATTTAGACTTTAGTTTAGACATAATATCAAATGCGCTATTATCATCATCTTTATCTAAGTTTTCAGAGATAAAATCTGTTTCGAGAAGAAGTTCTTCACTTTTTTCCATAATTCTGTCTCGATATTTGTAAACATACATAGTAAACATCTCTATATTTTTATTTGAGTTATTTGATTTAAGAGTCTTTATACCAGTTAAAGCTAATTTTAAATCACCGTCGTCTTTAAATCGGTCTGATAAAGCTTCAGCAAGGTTAATTAATTGAGTATTAAAAGTATTTACTACAGGATTAGACATTTTATATATAGTTTTATTTAAAAAAAACTTTTTAAACCAATATATTTTTAAATCTTTAAATAATAAAGTTAAAATGAACCCCTTGATTTCTGTAGCTCTTCGAGTCTATTTTGGAAATCTCCTGATCTTCTTCTACCTACTTGTTCTTGTCTAACGTCTCCCGGTTGTTGTCCATTTTGGGCAGAAGGATCGGGAGTATCACCTTCATTTTGAAGAAATTGAAATGAAAAACTCATAGGTTCAGGATTATCTTGTATAAATGAATATGAATCTGACCATCTATTACTCATTTCTACGGGATTAAAATCATTTAATCCTTCACTTGGTTGATTAGAAGATGCTCCGCCCGATACTGAGGGATGATTTGATGGATTACCACTTTGGTCAGTAGATACCATTGAATTATTAGAAGGTTGCATATTGCTTAGATACATTTGTATCGCAGAACCCGCAATTACAGGCCTACCCTTAATAAATATAGATGGAACAGTTGTTATAATTGATGGAATTTTAGGGTTATTATCTACACAAATTTTTAAAAAGTTATCAAGGCTGTTATCTTTAGAAAGTTTACTCCATAAATTTTTTGACCTTTGGTCATTTTTTGAATAAAACAAAATAGGCTTCGCGGAAGACATATATATTTTTTAAATAAAATTTTATTGTTAATTTTACTAATCACGAAAAAATTTGATTACTTAAAGTTAAATTATCTCTTATTATATTAATATGAGTTCTATCAGTAATTACAACAAGATTTCTCATGGTGGTAAACATTATAAATCTGAATTCACCCTCAGTAATACTCCAGTATATATTGCAAATTCTCTAAGACGCAGTTTTTCTTCAATGGTTCCTACAGTAACCTTTGACGATACATATTTTGAAGATATTAATTCTAGGTCTATAAGAATACATAAAAATACATCGGCACTTCATAATGAATTTCTGTCACATAGGATTGCATTGACCCCCATTAATTGCGAAGACACTAATCTACTTACAGAGACTATCTTTGAAAAAGATGGAACCCGTTCATTTAAATTTGCCAGAGGTAATGATAAGCTAATTTTTAGGTTAAATAAAAAAAATAATCAAGCTATGTCTCAATTCAGGGATAAATTAGGATTAATCAATGTTAAAACATCTGATTTTGAAATAGAAAACGATAATGGTGAAAAATTGCCTAAAGATGACTTTTTCAAACCAGATGTCTTTACAAATGATTATATTTTACTTGATAAACTAAAACAGGATCTTGGAAATGAAGATGGAGGTGAAGAAATTATTATTGACTGTGTTCCAAGAATTAACATGGGAAGATTTAGCACTAAAAATGATCCAACAGGAACAGTAACATATGAAATGGTAGTTGACGAATCAAAGGTAGATTCAGTATTTGAACAAAAAAAAATTTATCTCAATAAAGAAAGGGTTAAAAAAGGCTTGCCTGAATTTTCAGACGATGAAGTAAGACAACTTCGAACATCATTTGATTTACTTGATAAAGATAGAGTTATTCAAACAGATTCCAATGGTAACCCTAATATATTTAAAATATCTGTCGAAAGTATTGGATTTCTTAATCCAGACCTGATAATTAATGATGGTCTTGGTATGTTGATTATTTCTCTTAAAGATATTCAAAACAGTTTTACATTTGATTCGCAAACTTATAAATTTACTAATAATGATAAAATTGAAATGAATTTACTTGATTCTACAAATGTCAACACGGGTTGGATTATTAAAGTTATTAATGAAAATCATACTGTAGGAAATCTCCTTTCCAATGTTATTCGTAACATATGGTGTGATGAGGGAACTTTTCTCGATTTTGCGGCTCTAAAGATAGCAGCATATAAAATGCATCATCCTACAATTGAGGAAATCGAATTCATGCTTGTTCCTAAAGAGATGTTAAAATCTAAAAAAATTGAAATAATTAATAAGCTTTACAATTTCGATGTCCCTATTATTGGTAAAAAAGAAAATCATCTTGCCAGTGAAGATGAAGATAATGTTGATAAATTGTTGTGTGCTCTTATTTTCCAAAAATCAATTAATTGTTGTATTGAAATGTTACTTAATATTAAACAAACTGAAAGTCTACAAAGTCTGCAACTTAACTTTAATGTAAAAGATGATGATAACTGGATGACTAAAAACACTCATATTTCAGGAGTATTAAACAATGATTCAATTCCTCTTAGTAATATTTATAGTATAAAATCTATTCTTAATATTGATAAGCAGGTCGAAGTTGTTCCTACAGAAGTAGCATCTCAAGGATATTCTCCTGATGAACCCATGTCACCCCAATATTCTTCTGAAAGTCAAAACCCAGTAGATATCGCTCCTCACATTTCATCATCATCAACTCCTCCTGTGCCACCTCAAGAAGAAGAATACGTAGCAGAAGAAGAATCAAGAAAACAAGCTGAAGACGATAGTGAAATGGAAAGTGTCTCTGCTACAGAAGTAAAAGAATCAATTATTCCTGGTATAAACCAAGATATATTCACATTCAATATGAGCGAACTTATGGAAGAAGGTGGTAAAAATAAGAAACGATTTGATGCGTTTATCCAAAAATTATACAGCGTCGAAGGTTCTGAAAAATTAGAAGTAAGTGTAAGTGATTTTGATAGTATAATCGAAATGATTAAATCTCCTGATTCGGCAATAAATAAAACACCTATTAAAGGTAGTAAGCTTGATATTAACTTTACTAAAAAATCACATGATACTGATAGTAATAAGAGTATTTATAAAGGAATCCGTGTTGATTATTCCAAGAAGAGCATCGCAATGTTTACAAAAACAATTACTCTTAAGAAGAAATAATTTAATTAATATTAAATATTCATTAATTAAATTACATTAATAAAGTGTATATAAATGCGGCATCGTATGTTCTTACAAGATTACATACGACGTTATAGGTAACTTTAAATGAATTATTACCTTGGGTTCTTTCAAACTTATATAGATTGTGAAGATCACAAATAGTTTTCTTATATTTTTTTTCTAAATCACAATATGTGCTTTTAACCTTACATTTTATATATAAGTCATGAAGTTTAGTAGTATAATCAATCATTAAGTTATTTATTTTTACAGCATTCGGTCCATATTCGGGGAAATATTTAAGTAATTCAGGTAGATTTTTTTTACGATACATTGATTTAATAACAATAAAATCAACATTATTTTGGTCTTTAACTAAATTACTAATATTTTCAAAATTTTTATTAGTTAATTTTGCTCTATAATTACGGTCAGAAGTGTAAAGCATTATACCAGGCTTATTCCAGTTCATATTATTTACTATATTCTCTAATTCTTCATATGATTTAGCCTCCAGTTTATTTAAATTTTCGTATTGACCAAATTTTAGAATATTAGGAGTATCAATGCCTGGTATTTTTATTTGAACTTTTTCACCGGTAACATTGTTTGTTGATTCAAGATGATATAATTTATTTCGTGTGATCATAGAAACATTTCTACATTCATTATGTTGTAGTAAAAAACTGTAAGTATAACTTTTATCTAAATCATTATAAAAATTACCAGATATAGAGTCAAATAATTGCCTAAATGTCTTACTATTTCTAAATTTAGCCTCGTCTGCGTTCACACAAAATTTAGTTGAAACACACCATTTATCATTATAATAAACATTAATTAATGTGCCATCAATACAATCTTCAATAACTATTTCTTCTAAGGGAAATTGTGATTTGAACTTACTATAATCAATACAACCTTCAATGGAACGATTTATAATTTTTTTATTAGTAAAATCAATTATAATTCCTCTACTTTTTCTGACATAGTTATCGTTGCTAAATTTTAAATTTTTAGAGTATTTTACTATTATACTATCGTTATGAACCTTGCATTTTAACCCTAATTTTTTAATACTTTCAACTGCTGAATCAATATTATTAATGTTATTAATATCAATTTTACTTAGTAATGGATGTTGAATATTCATATATATAATATGTTAGAATAATTCTTTAAGCGCATATCAATATAAGTCGTAAAATACAAAATAATATATGTATTTATTATAAATATGAGTGGTATAGGCAAAATTAATTTATCTGATTCACTTGAAGATATAAGAAATTTTTTTAGTGGTCTCGTATCACGTGAAAGTAAACTTAGAATCGCATCAGAAAGTGAATTAAATGGAAAAGAAGTAACATTTATAAACTATAAATCTGAAAAAAATCTGGTTATTCTTAGTATTCCTGAGGAAAAAATAATTGTTAGATTTACTTTAGACGATGAATCTACATTTATGGGAATAAAGTCTTTGGAAATTACTTCCACCCCTGAAATAACTTTTATGGGTGAACCTTCTTCCACAGGTGAAGTAACTCAAGTGAAACCAATTAAAGAACAACCAAAACAATCTCAGGAAATTGAGGAACAATTAGTAGTAGATATAATAGTAGATGATATACAGGAACAAGAAATTACTATTTTACAAGAGGCTACAGTTTGGGAATTATCTTATAAAAGTAGCACACTTATAGAAGACATAAATAATCAATTACAAACTTATTATAATAAAAAAAATAAAGATATTGATATTGATACTCTTTATCGCGAATCAAATGTCATATTAGATTTAATTAATAAATTCAGAGCAAGCAATGATGTAACTGATAAATCGACAAAAAAACATACACCAGAGTTTAAACCCTTATTAGAAAATATTATTAGTAATCAATTTTTACCAAGTTATATTTCACCAATAGTTTTTGATCAGAAAAAGTTTTATACAAAAAATGAAATGTATCTTGATGAGGATTCAAAAAAAGAATTGGATCTTAAAAATGATATTATATTTGTAAATGAAGAGGAGGAGTTACAAATTCTTAATGAAATTAATACACAATATCGTAATAAGAAAAATACTATGCCTGAATTTAAAGATTTAAAAAAAATTTTAGAAAAGTTGTATCAAGGTGGTCAAATAGAATTACCGAATGATGAAGGAGAAAAAACAACTGTCTCATTTGAACCTATCAATAGAAGTCACATAAATAATATTCCTGATGAAGATAATAATGTAACCTTTTACAAAACAGAACTTAAAAACAATACAAGTGTTGTTAGAAATTGTTTTTCAAATGGAGGATGCACTGTTAATCCTGACAATGAAGATGAAGAAGTTCAATTAAATGTGACTGTATCAACAAGATTAGCAGACGGTGAAATATTAGTAATAAGGGATACATATGATGATCGATTTATATACGAGACTAAAGGAGAAGTAAAATCATGTAATAGTGCAGGAGATAAATTTTATAGCGGAGTTGATAAAACAACCGACTTACATAAGACAATTTCAAAACCTCCTCAGCATTTAAAATATGTTGAAGGAGAAAATGTTAATATAGTAGGTTTTTATATCAAGGCTATGAATTTTTACAAACCTAATGTTATTAATGGAAATCAAATAATCGAAAATGATGGGCATACCAAAAAATACCCTAAATTATTTAACGAAGGACTAACTATTAATGATGCCTGTAATATCAAATCATCTAAATTATTAAAAATTATTGATAATCATGAAGAATTTAATTGGGATTTATATAATCCTAACTATAATTATGTAATTTTATTTAAAACCCATGATGGCCGTCATCAATTACAAGAAGACGAATATCTTCAAATTGTGTCACATATAATACCTACAGTTGACGAGGTAATGAAAATTGAATCTGATAAAATTAATAACTGTATGAATCTTAGTGAACTTCATAACGTTCTTAATAAACACAATATTAATCCCAAACAAATTTCAACCGAAATCTTATTAAAGTATAATATATTTGGAAAATTCATAAGTAATGGGAATGCCATGAAAAAATACGAAGAATATTTGAAAAATAGAATAGTTCTTACTAAAAATAAAAGTAAGCAATTTATGAAATTAGATAATATCTTAATACAGTTTAAAAATAATGTTGAGAAAACCATGAGAATAAGAGGTCATTACATACAAGACGAACAGTTTGCTACAATTCTTAGAGAAAGTATGAAAAGCATGTGTGAACCAATATTTAGATTATATAATGGTGCCTTTTTAAAAGATTTTGTAAATGATTATCTGGATATTAAAACAGAAATTTCTGACAGAGAATATTTAACTAATTTAATAATTGATAAAACTATAATATTATCTGATTCAATTTATGCGATTTCTGATTTTACTAAATATTTTACGAATCCAGAGGAATTAATTTCACCAGAATATCAAGGTCTATTTAATAAATACCTTATCGAATATAATATACCTATAAACCCATTTACAGAAACTCATATCAATCATTTTGATAAAAATATTTTAAAACATTTAGATTTTATAAGCAATATGAAAGCTAATGGTAATAATTCTCAAGAAATTATAGAAATAATAAATCTAAATAATTTGAAAAAACTTAATGATTCTATTTCAAAAACCATGAATGAATATGGACGCATTGAATATAACAACACAAAAACTCAAACTGATTCTTCTTGGGAGGATTTATCACAATCAGAAAGAATAAATTATATACCTAATTATGAAATGGCCGCAGAATTACGGAATAGAGTAAGGCAAATAAAAGACAGTTATCTTGAACAAAAAACAATCATGAATGATTATGTTAAAAAATGTAAAAATATTCGTATAATGAAAGAATATGTTTCATTAGAAGACTTAATTTATGATAACAATAAAATTACCTATACCAACGATAAATATGATACAACCAAAAATGATTTAACTTTGGCAACTAATCTTAGAAGTAGTATAGAAGCTGCCAAATTTGAAGAGGAATTTGAAAAAATGATGTTCTCCACTTATATATATGAATCAGATGAAAATGTTAGGGCAAAAATATCTACAGTTTTATCTATATTGTCAGATCCCTCACTAAAAAAGGCACGTAAAATAAAATCAGGAGATTATGCTATAATTAATGACGGTAAAAGAAGACTATTATATCTTAGACGAGGTCAATCTTGGATACCAATAAATAAATCACATGGTAAAATAGAAACCTGTTATAATTATGATGAATTATTTTTGGGTTTAGAATTTAACGATATTAAACAATTTTGTATAGATTACAAAGCTGATAATCATAAAGATTGTATTAAAAGTCCAGATAATGATATAATTGTTAACAAGTTGTATAAGTTAATATTTTTACATGATAACATACAAGGTAAAATAAATAATATTGTTAAATCCTTAGAATACCAAAAAACAATTGATGAAAAAATAGTTAATTTAGAAGGCGTTCTTAAAAAAAGATTGAAAGTTATAAAATCAATGAATAGAAAAAAGGAAAATAAACTTCAAATTGTTCAAAAACCTATTCAAAAAGTCAAAAAAGTTTATCCTCCTAAAAACATTTTAAATAGATTAGATGGTATAAAAAGACTTGAAGATTTTGACCAAAGAAATATTCTTCTTAAAAATTTTATTTCAGAATACGGCGTTCAATGGAAAACAGTTGATGGAGAAATATTAGGCGGAGATCAATGGTGGTATAATATACCTAAAGTAAATGTTCCTTTAATATGCACTCACAATAATCTATTAATGGATTCTGCTTTAAAAGATACTAAAACTAAAGAAGATAATATGAGAAAGGTAAGAGATGAATTTGGAGTTTTAGATGGAGAATATTATTATTGTAAAGTATGTGGTGAGGTTATTGACTTTCAAAAGTATAGCGAATTCGAAGGATTTGGAAGAGATGATAAAGTTATAAATGTTAGAGAAGTCATGGATGAAGAAGATGAAGACTATGAAGATATTGATACTATGGCCAGTATTCCAGTTAGTAGCGCAAGAAGAATAATCAATTTAATACTTAGAAAAATAAATGTTGATCTCACTGTGAATGATTATAAAGAAGTGATTGAGATAGTAACTAATCGTATTGAAAAAATGAATAATGAATTAACTAATTTAAAATCGTTTTATTATAATTTTATTAAAGGAGTAGGAAGAAATGCTCAACAACAGCAAAAAGAAAACGAACTTCTTTCTAGATTTGAAAGTCTTGCTGGAGCAGATTATACTGTTGACTTCTTTAGAAATATTAACAGTAAAACAAAAGACCCTAAGTTACTCAAATTTGTAGCTTTATTTTATGATATTACGACTAATAAACCAGGAAAGTATATAAAACTTCAAAAAGGGCTTCAGGTTCTAACAATATTGGCCTATAGTATATCAGCATTAGCCGAAGTAATAAGAACATCAATACCTGATTATACTATAAAAGGTAGTGGTGTTGAAAAAAGTCAAAAAAAAGGGAAGCAAGCTTCGGGAATTATTATTAATGATATTTTTGACTCTAAAATTATACAAGATGGTGTTAGTAAACTTTGGATAACTTCCTACTTAATTGATAATATTTTTGATGATATAAGTAAATCCAGTAATAATGATTTACGAACTGTTAATATTTTTTTAACACAAATGATTAAAATTTCTGTGGAGGAAATTGATAAAAGACAATATTACACCCAATTTGTAGAAGAAAAATATAAAGAAGTCTCTGATATGGGTAATATGAAAGAAAGAGTAGAAGATAAGGAAAAATACCAACTTGAAACATATGTTAAATCAGAAACTAAGATTAAATATGATTGGGATGAGTTTTTGCCTTCTTTAGAATTTAATAATACATATACTTATACTCCACCTAATATAAGTTCAATAATATCATCTCAAAAATCAAATATAGAACAGTTAAAAGAATTAAATGTCACTTATACCACTTCTCCTAATGAAAGCTTAAAATCACAAATTCAAACCAAGACATTTGAAATACAAAATAAAAATCAAGAACTACGAAATATTGAAAGTAAAATGGGTTTTAATCTCATAACTAAGATAAATAATATTATTACAAGAGAATCATTACCCGCTAACTTTAACCCATCTGCTTATACTAATTCTTCTAATTACGATAGTATAAAAGGGGATTATCTTGACGATTTTATTAAGATTGACACTTCTATTCAGGAAGTTAAAGATGATCTTGATAAAATAAGAGAATATTTTACCAAATACAATTATGATAGTAGCATTATTTATGATATAATTATTACTACACTTAAAGTCAGAGATTTACAAGGCTTTATGAAATTAGATAGAACCTTATATCAAAATAACGACGACCTTGTTAAAACGGCTTTAATAAATAAAATTAAGCAAAACCACTATATGTATAATCTTAACGAAGGAATTAATTATGGTCAATTAAGATATTTCAAAGAATTAAATGACAGTGATTATTACATCGTAACTGAACTTATGCAAGAAGAAATACAGGATGAATTATTTGAATCTACACTCAAAGAAAGATTGCTTGCTAAATATGGTGAAACTTACCCTAATATTGAATTTAAATTAAGAATTCTTAATGAATTTAACGGAAAGGCAGAAGTAGATGTAATGTCTATGGAGTTTAAAACTGATATTTCAGAAAATATAGATTCATTAACAATGGGTAAATCAATCCCGGAAATTAATGAAATTATAGCAAAAATTGAACTTAACGCAAATGACATTCAGTTAAATACTGAGAAATCATTTATTCATATTTCCAATGAAGTTAATAATAAAGATATACTAGATGAAAAACTTAGAGAAATGTTATCAAGTTATGCCTCAACTTGTTCAGATGAGCAAGTTATAGGTGATACTGTTAATCAATTAATGGAAATACAAAAAAAATTACTTATTGATTCGCCTCAAAATGATGATAGTCAATTATACAGAACATCTAAAACTAATATAATTGAAAAATTGGCACCGTTCTTTACCTATTGTAAAGAAGATATGAGTAATAAAATAAGATTAATTTCAGAAATAGCGGGAGGCAATTCAAATGATATTTTGTCTCATATTACCGATATAAATGACTATTATAATGAATTAATAGAAAGTATAGATGCGCGTCTAAAAATTGAAGATATTACTAATCCTGAGATTAAAATATATGAAAAAAGTTTCCGAGAAAACGGATTTAAAACCTCCAGATTTAGTAATAGGGTTAATGCTCAAATATCAATAATTAGGTATATTATTAATTGCTTATCTTGTTTTCACTATAGATTATCAAACAATAAATCCGAGATTGAATTTTCAACATTATTTTTACAAGAGGATGATAAGAAACATATGGAAAAAATTACCGAAAATGCCAGCTATATTAATAAAACAATTACGAGAATAATAGGTGATATTCAAACAAGAGGAAATGACAAAGACTTATTTTTAATGCCCGTCGAACAATTTCAAAAAATAAACATTCTATTAGAAAAACTAACTATGTATAATAATTCTTTGGATAATAAAGGTATGATTAATACTGTGTTTGTTAATAACCCTGAAATTATGATAGGATTTACTAATAATATAATTGTATATCTTATCAATTTATTAGTATCTGAAATTGATGAAGATCATAATAATATAATGCGTCCATTAATAAACAACATTATTCTGTATATTAAAAATTCTTCGTTTACAAATGATATAACTGATAAAAATATCAAAACTATATTGGATAAACATAGAGCGGATGAGAATCAATCAAGATTGAAAAGATTTAATAAGAAGGATGATGAAGAGAAAAGTTTACATAATATTTATAGAAAATACAATCTGGGAAAACAAATAGTAGAAGACGAGATAACTATAAATGACGCTGAAGTTGGATTTTTATCAGTACAAACTGACGAACATACCCCAATCATGCAGAACAATGATGGTTTAGATGATTTTGATGCGGAAGAAGACCTTATTAATAGCATGGAAATAGATAATATCGCACTTGCTGATAATATACTCGAAGACGATATTGAAGATAGAGAAGAGTATGAATAAAATATCAGTTTATTATAAATAATGTTAATATTAATATTAGTTATAATTCTTATAATTAGTTTACTTAAACCAATAAATAGGGAGAAATATCAAAATCAATTTTGTAAACTTAGTAATTATGATAATAAACGTATGACAACGCCTATTAATATGATATTGAATGATATCAAACCGTTTAAGCTAACAGATAAAATGAAATATGTTGAATCTAATATTGTTCTTTCAATAAAAGAAATTAACACTATTATCTCCAATGTTACGACCACATCTAAGAAATATAATTTTAAACAACTTATAGGTATTAAATATAATCTTATAGATCCCCCAAAAATGAATATAGTCCCAAGTAAATATACTACCGTTTTTCCTAAAAAAATATTTAATAAGCTCGCTAAAGAATTTAATAAAAAATTGGTATCAAAAACCGACCATTGTAATGCTAATACTCCATGTAAAATTATATTAAAAGATTCAAGAGTGCTTAAAATAGGTAAATTTAAAGATAATATAGCTATAGAAGGGCAGTTATTAATTAAAATTAAAGACAGAAATATGGAAATATTAATAAGATACGTCGGTAGTGATATTAATACGTTTACAATACATTATTTAAAACTGGAAGGTTATGATTTGGCAAAATTTTCCAGTGATCTAACATATGATAATGTAAACATATATTCTGAACCTATAGTTAATACTTATAAGGGACATAAGACTTATTTAACATCTAGTAATGAAAGATTATTGACTGATATAAAAATAAAACCTACGATCGATGAAAATTTAAGAGAGAGATGTTATGGTAAGTCTGAGTTTAATAAAATGGATTGTGAAAAAAAATTTGATAGTTTAGGGAAACCGCTTAACATATTTGGTATATGGGATAAACCCTGTGTAACAAATAAAGAGTGCCCTTTTTATAAGGCAAACAAAAATTTCAAAAATTCACTTGGAGGTTGTGTTAATAATAGGTGTCAAATGCCTTTAGGAATAGAAACAAAGGGTCCAACAAGACATAAACCTATTAAATTAGCTGTATGTGGTAATTGTAAAATAGGTGTAAACTGTTGTGAAGAACAACGAGATGCAAAAAAATATCCTAATCTTAAATCACCAGATTATAGATTTCAAGATGATAGTAAATTAAGAATGGACCAAAACTTACAATAATCTAAAATGATTAATTTTTTTTATATTACATTTACTAATTCCAACTTTATATCTACATGATCTCTCCGGATTATTAGTAATAAGACCAATATTTCTATAAAATTTATAAACTCCTTTATGAAGTTTATGATTATTATTAGATAAATAAATATACTCTGGATTAAAATCACGCATTTGAAGTTTATAATCATCACTTCCTACTGATTTAATTGACATTAGATTTTTAAAAACCGTTTGAATAAGATTGTAACCATTATTCTCTGAAAAACGTTTATTAACAAGAATGTCTATTTTAATAGCCACAGTATCAGGCATACTATTAAATATATCATAATGTGTTAAATCTATTTTGGACTCATTATAATTAGGAAATACAATTTTTACATTTTGTTTATTAAGGCCTTCAAGCCCTATAAATTTAAGAGGTAAATTTTTGTGAATGTATTTTATAATATTACTAGGGTGAGATGTTAGAAGAAAAAAAGAGTTAAATTTATTTTTTTTAAATTTATCTAAAGTGTTTTTGTCAAATGTATCTATTGTTTTTATTTTAAAGTTTAAATTAAACGATTTTTTGATATAATTTAATAGGAGGTAGCTTGAACTATTTTTTATTGTTCCTATTGTTTTTCCTTTAGTATCATTCCAATTTATAATATTATTAGTTACAGGACTAAATAACGTAGGTTTTTCAACACCTATTGATGTTACAAATCGACTATTATCAAAATAATCTGGTTGAATAAGTCTTATTACTTCAGGTATAAATGATATGTAATTAGGATATTTATTAAGATTTTCAAGAGATTCTTCAATATTTCTATACTCTACAAATTTAATAGGATATATAGCTCGCACTTTGTTGCTTAAATTTGAATATAATTTATTATTATGTGGTATATTTATAACAAGTTTATCGTAAATTATTTTTTTAGGTGTGACAGTAACACTTTTATAATTTACAAAGGTCTCATTTTTACTAATAAAAGAAAGTAATAGAATTAATATGATAATAATATATAGCATGACTAATATATATTAATAATTTATTATAAGCAATACGCATAAAATAATTATCTATAATTTATAATAATTATGTTCGAAGTAAGAAACAATATACATTTACTAATTGTAATATATGTAGTAATATGCCTTGGTATATGGTATGCTAAACCTAAATTAATGTTTAATGATAATCAAGTGAAGCCCTATGGTATAGGAAAAAACAAAACTCTTTTTAGTTACCAGTTAGTTACAGTTATGCTGGCTTTATTATTATTTTACATATTTGAGATTGTAACTGCTAAAAAAAACAATTTCCTATGAATATATAAATGAGTGCACTTAAAACTAAAGAAG
>Ga0228624_1000053_pt1 | contig 75669 bp, 77 predicted proteins | sample 29DmetaG_FD_182744 | JGI IMG/M metagenome (GOLD analysis project Ga0228624, IMG submission 182744) | Seawater microbial communities from Monterey Bay, California, United States - 29D | ecosystem: Environmental > Aquatic > Marine > Coastal | place: USA: California | collected 2016-10-10 | reverse complement strand
AGGCTATCTGTTAATATTTTACTCATAAAAAATAGAAGTTAAAGGGTATATACTTCTATTCTAGTCTGCATCGCTGTGTCAAGTCTTTCTTAGACTTTATTTTGTGAAAAATCGGGGTAATCTAAGTTATATCATAAATAAATATACAAAAATACGTAAAATTCACCCCCTTACTTGATAGAAATTACAACAAATAACTAAACAATATAACCTATGAATACAACAACTGATTCAAAAAATCTGTTAGCACTCAATAAACCAAAGGGTTATGTAGTTACACGATCGGATGAGCGTGGACGAAAAACTGTTTATGATCTTTTACCCGATTGGGTTTTTGATGACCAATGGATGCCCATCGGACGACTGGATTTAGAATCTAAGTGACTTTTATTATTCACAAGAGATGGTAAAATAGGGAATGTATTAACCAATCCAGGTGGTTGTGTTAAGATATATGAGATATGGGTGAGGGGTCATGTAACGGAGGAACATATTTCAACGGCTTTAAAAGGAGTCGAGAGTCCTTACGGTTTACTCAAAGCTCTTGTCGTAGAAAAGATAGGGAATGGTGGGGCGAAAACAAAGTTAAGAGTACAAATTGATGAAGGAAAAAATAGGCATATTCGTCGTTTGTTTGGGGCGATGAAAGACCCAAAGTTTGGTACTCCTTTAAAGGTATTAAGTTTAAGTAGAGTTAGTATTGGTAGTTTAAAGCTCGATATTGAAAGTAGGGAGTGGCGTTATCTTTCAGAGGAGGAAGAGAGTCTGTTGCTGAAGGGTTTGATTTAAAAGATTAAGGGGCGAACTTTCTCTACACAATAAAACCGACTTCATATAAGTCGGTTTTATTTCTTTAATATTTCATGGAGGTGCCTACCATTCAACGGTCGAACTCTGAAAAGAGACTATATACGTATCTTATAGTCAACTCAAAATCTCTCTTAGAAGAGGATAATAATTTTGTAAAAATACTCAAATAAAAAATCTATTTATATTTTTTTAAAACAAGAATATCACGATTCTTCGATTGAGTAATAGAATTTTCATCAACTTCATAAATTCACACCTTTACTATTTTGGTAAATACAGTTTACCAAAATAGTAAAGTTACTTTGACAAAGACAATAAAAAGAATAATATTGCTTACATAAATACATTACATATTTTTTGAAAAAAATTATGGATAAAAAAAAGGAGCAAAAAAATAAGATTCTTAAGAGTCTTAAAAAAAGATGAGCGAATAATAAAGATATTCACTCTATTTCTGAGTTTCTCAATAATCTAGATAAGAAAAAACAATAAAAAGTTAATTTATGCACATATATAATGATAAATACACTTCTGTGTGTATTTGAAAGGAGCTAAAACTTATTATTGAAAAAAGAAATATTAAGATAAAAGATATAGCTCAGTATACTTGAAAAACTTCTGGATATATAAGTCAGTTATTAAGTGGTGAAAAAAGAATTTCAGAAAATATGCTAGAAAGTATAGCTAATTCAGTATGAATGGACCAAGATGAGTTATCTGAGTTCAAAGAACAAATTCTATTAAAGGTAATGGAGAGTAATCATGATAATCATAACCCATCATCTATTACACAAGTTATTTATGTTGGTTTGTGAATCTATTTATTAAGTTATTTTTGGGTATTTCAAAATTCTATCATAGATCATATATTATGAGTGCTGTGAATTTCTATTTATATGATATTTTTTAATAAGCTTTCATACAAACAAGTTAGAGAGATATTTTCAAAATGATGGTATATAAATTTCCAAATTTTTGCACTTGTTTTATCTATATATTTTACTTTCCTTTTTTCTTTAGATGGAAGGTTTTCTTTCATATTAGAACCTATAACCATCTCAGAGACTTCTTTCATAATCTTTTTTACATTCACTATCGTAAAACATATTTGTTTCTTTTTAATAATACTAGACTTATATTCTAAGATGTATAAGGTGGTGAGGTAATGATGTAAAAAATAGCTAGAAGAGGTTATTTTTTCTAGCTATTTTCTATGTTTTTAAAATACACTTTTCTCTATAAAATAAATTTAACAAGAAGAAACATTAAGAATACTATTAGAAGTAGTATATACTTACCATTATTCGAAGATATTCAAGCTCAAATATTTATTCTATTTATATCTAACAACTCAGTTATTCAAGCATCTAACAATTTCTTTTCTAAAAAATCTCATCATTTCGCAATTTTTAACTTAGTTTCTTCCTTATATACTGGAACCACCGTTAAAAATTTTATATTTTTCTCATCATTTATTTGCAGTGAGAAAAAATCCTTAGAAATTAATCCCATAGATCCTGTTAGAAAAACACATCACATCTCTATATCTTTTGAGTAAGGTTCTTCTTCTTTTCAATTAGGAACTGTGTGTTTATAAGACAACCATGTATTATACTCATGTGGAAATCTTGCAAGCATTTTTAATAACATAACTGGCCAATTATTCTTTTCATCTTCAAATGAATCTTTATCAAGCTTCCAGTTGCTAGGCAAACACATAATTAATTCTGAATATCAAAAATCTTCCCTTCATTGAGGAGCATTCATTTTTTTATCACTCATTCAGCTCGTAATAATTGTATAATAATCTCTTCATTTTTCTGGTTTTACTAAATGCACATCAATATGAACTTTATCAGATACAATTTCATGAAAAGTATCAGACACTTTTCAAATATGTTTTTCTATATGTTTAGTAATTTGTTCCATATTTTGAGTATCTCAAAAAGATGAAATTCAATCTTCATTATCATTTTTTTTTTCTAAACTATCCAATATCTCATTAAATTCTATAATTATTTTCTGATGTATCTCTATATTTTTACTTTTCCATTGGTTATACTTCTCTATTTTATCCTTATTATTATCAATTTTAGTTTTCTTTAAAGAATACCAATCATCTAATAAAAATTTATCTGTTATATCTCAAAAAAGTCTGTACTTTTTAACATATATTTCCCTAAAACTATCAAAATCATATATATGTAATATTGCCATAAGATTTTCATACAAAGACGATTCTTTTTTTAATATGTCAAAATATATTTCTGGGAAATCTTTATATCAATAAATTCTCTCATCTAGTTTTTCCAGTTTTAATGCAATCTTATTTGTTTCCTTATAATCAGCCCCCTTTTTAAGTAATTTATTATATTCCAATGTTGATATAACATACTCATTTATTAAGTCTTTTTTATTCATAAAAATAATTATTATTTAATAAATTTATCTCCTCAAAATTTCTTTAACACCTCCATTCAAAAATTATATTGTTTATTGAAATCTAGAGTTTTTATAATATCTCTAACCTTTGTATTTACAGGGAAACCATACTTAGAAGCTAGAACACGATCAATACTATTATAATAACCTGTAACCTTACTATGAAATTCTTTCGGTAAATGTATAACATTTTTTGTATTTTGAACGTTTTTCATTCAAAACCTAGAAATATTATTTATATGTTGTTCAACTATGTGATGCCACTCCCAATTACTTTTGGTTCAGAGAAGTTTTTTCAAATGATAAAATGCAGTACTACTTTTATCTGCTACAAATCATACTCATCAATTTAACTTTGTTGATATAAAATCTCTTGTTCTAGCATAGCTTTGTCATACTGTAGAAAGCTTATCTAAATTTATTTTTGTAATATTCGAAAAATTCTGAAGTTTGAACTTACTAGCAAAACTAGTTACCATAATTGAAAGTCCGCTCATTCCAGCATATCATTGCAATGTTGAAGCTCAACTTACTATTGCAGGAGCAGAAAGAGTTGCTCACAAACCTACTCATGCTACTACTATTCATCATCATACATAACATGATAGATCATCATATGTTCCATTAACAGCATTATATTTTCCACATTCATATGAAGAATACGTAGCTATTCACCCCATAATTAATATTGGAATTAATAGTGGTATAGCATTTATTTGTACTCAATCAGCTGAAGCAATGGTTTGTCCACTCTCTAAATTGTAATAATCATTTAAAGAAATTCAAGACTTTATTATATCCCCTTGTGTACTTGTATAAAACTTATTCCCCTCTTTATCTACTACATATCATCTTATGTTAGTATATTTAGTTTTTGGAAATATGAATGCAGCATATTCTCCTCATCATCTACTTTCTAATATTTGTTTTTTCCAAGTAAATCATTGTTTGCTATACTCCTTATTACTATAGTATTCTATTCATGCTTCTTTTACTTTTTCTTGATTCTCAATTTTAAAGTAAAATCATCATATATATCCGTCTTCTACTTCTGGTGTATAATCTGACTTTATTATCTCTACTTGATAAATATCCTGTAGTTCTATTGCAAAGTAATCCAAAACTTGAACAAGCATTTGTAAAGTACTTACTTTAGAGTCAGAGATTTTAGTTTTAATTGTCTGTATTCTAACAATAAGAATATCTATTTTTTCTTGATTTACCTTCTTATTCCTAAGTTCTTGTATAAATGTATCTATCTCTTTTTTATATTCCTCCAATGTTTTCACATTGTTTGTTTGAATACCATCTGTTCTACTCTCATTTTCAATTTGTTTTAACCAATCTTCAATCAAAGCCTCCACATCTAAATCATCATTTGGATTCGGTTCTGGTGTTTCTTCTCATGGTTTCTCTGGATTCTCTGGTGTTGGTTGTGTAGCTCCTGCTCCGACAGTAACTCTTACAGTCTTGACATTTCCTTGTGCATCTTCTACTTGTACTATCGTCTCTCACTCTTTCTCTCACTTAATAAGAAGATATTTTTCATTGTTTTCATCTGTTTCTATCCACACCTTGATATTATCATTACTTTTCTTGAGTGATTTGATTCATTTATAGTATTCGTGGATGTAGAGTTCTTCTTCTTGTCTTTAATAGTAGCATGATAATCTCCATTCTTGTAGATGTAGATATCGGTGGTTCACTCTTTCTCTCATTTTATGTGAAACCTAGTAAAATAAACTTTAATTAAGAAATAAAGAAACATCATAAAAAACTTCTCAGCTTTCTTCGTATGAATTACAGCTATAACTAAACCTATCTATTACTCAAAATTTGAGCAATTTTAAAACATATATAGGTATATTAACACTACTTTCACCTTGAACGATATTATAATTATCATCACATCATCTAGAATCTAAGTAATAGAAAATTTTTGGAAACAACATTTCATCATTAACAGAATAAGTTAATTCAATCTTCATATTAAAATATCAATCTCATAATTTTTTTAAAAAAAAGTTGTAATATTCTAAATATAAAAAAATAGTAAATAATAATATATATATATCCTTTTTCTCCCTAGAGATACCATTTAAAAAATTATAGTCAGAATACCTACTAACTAAAGATAAATGTTCTATCTTCGTTTGTGTTTGCTCTAACTCACGAACAAGACTATAAGGGGATTCAAAGTCAGAAATATTTCATTCTTTTAATTTCTTGTATTCATTTAAATACGATCATAATTCTAGTTCCGTAGATTTCTGTAAATTTAGTATCTCTTGCATATTCATAATAATTTTGATTAATATATAATTATTCTATCCAACCTACTCATTTTAAAAACTCTAATTCTTTAGAATTCAATGAAATATTACCTTTCTCATGTTTCATCTTTCATTTCTTATATATTGCTATCTCTCATCAATCTCTTTTTATATGTATATGGGCCGGATCAATATTTTTTCAATTAATAACAACATCTTTGTCAATCCTTATTACAGATTTTGGAACTTTTGATCATCATTTCCTAATTAATTTATCTATTTGACTATTTGATAAATTTTTTGCATATTTCACTCCTTTCGCAAACTGCTTTAATTTTTTCCATTTTCTAATAGGATTCAATTCAAGTGCTATAAGCTTTAAATCAGCATTCAAATTTTCTTTTGCTAATTGTTCTAAATAAGGATCATTCGTTATTTGAGCAGTCCAATACGCAGCGACTGTTCCAAGTCACTCTCATGTTGATTTTAATCAAGTTATGTCTAATCACAAATCTAAATATCATTTAACTAGTGCATCAACATATTCTTGTCTCTCTTCTGGGTGATGTGTCCAATAATCTTCTATATCTGACTGTATTCCACTTATAAGCATATCAAATACATATCAAAGATTCTTATTTTTACTATTTTTGTTTGCTGCTTCTATTATCTCTATCCTTTCTAAAAATATATCCTTTTTCTCTAGTTCCCACGATTTTATACCATTGAGGATTTTATTAAGTGATGACATATATTTTCTTCCTTCTTCTGTTTCACGTAATCATAAAACTGCACTATTGTATCTTTCATATAATGCTCCATTTGCTATACTTATTCCATCTTCTGTATCCACACTATTCACTTCTATACCATTTGCACTATTCTCATTCTCCACTTGTTTCAATAAATCATCAATCAATGTGAATGGATCTAACATGTCATTCGGATTCGTAACTGGTGTTTCTTCTTCTCATCATTCTACTGGTGGTTGAGTTGTTCATGCTCCTACCGTAACCCTTACCATCTTGATATTCCCTTGTGCATCTTCTATTTGTACTATCGTCTCTCACTGCTTCTCTCACTTAATAAGTAGGTATTTCTCATTGTTTTTATCTGTTTCTATCCACACCTTGATATTATCATTACTTTTCTTGAGTGGTTTGATTCATTTATAGTATTCGTGGATGTAGAGTTCTTCTTCTTGTCACCTATTGAGGGTAATGTCATATCTAGTAAGCATAAGAGATACATCTCTTATCTTTATCCAATATTTCGCTGTTTGGTTATATTGGTCTTTAATAGTAAAGTATCATTCTCATGGATTCTTTCATGTAATAGTAAGTTCGCTTCCATCTTCTTTGACTGATACACTAATATTCTCACTTTCTTCAATGATTTTGTACTTCCCTCATCAGCTAATGACTTTTGTTTCTTTTGTTTCTCACTCTTTTATATCGCCCTCTATACTCACTCGGATTGGTGGGATTTCTGGGAGTATTTTCGTTTGAATCGTTGCGTGATGATCTCCATTCTTGTATATGTAAATATTCGTTGCTCATTCTTTTTGTCATTCTATGTGAAGAAGGCTGTATCTTTCATTGAGGGCTGCGTAGTAGTGTCTTTTGTTATTAAGTTGTACTATTCCTGGAGTGGTTACTGCGTAGGTGTATCATTCGTCTTCTGGGTAAAGGTAGGTTTCACATTCTATTCATTGTGGGACTTCACAGCTATATTGTTTTACTGGTTTTGGATTTACTTGGATATGATACACATGAGTAATATACCATCATTTCTCTGATGTTATATATACAGTAGCGGTTCCTGTGGCTTGTGCATTTACTTTCATAGCATTATTTGAAGCATCAATTTGAACAACTCATCCTCTACTTTGTGTGTATCTATATCATCTTTTGTATGCTCAACGAAATACGACTCTTTTTCATACTTCAGTCGTTGTATAAATATGTTGTGGTTCTGGGATTGGGAGAACTGTTATATGATGAATTTTCCTTAAAATACTATTTGAGTACGAGTTGATAGTTGTGGTTCCTGGTTTGAGTCCATGGATATATTTTCCACCATTTATTCGTATAATAGATTGATCATACAGTCTATGATCGTACTTGTAAAAGAGTGCATTAATTCTTTCACTTATATAAAAGGTATGATAAATCTCTGGTACCGTTATATTGATATTTACTCTATATTTATCAAATCTATGTCCGTTCTTTTCTTTAAAGTGAAGAATTACTTTTCAAGCTCTATTTGCTTCTATACGAAAACGATTTCAATATATGGATACTTTTCCATCTCGTAGGAGGGTATGGTTTTCTACACTGTAATCATATTGATGTACTTCTGATGGGAGGTAGAGTACCGTACTTCATGAAGGGTGAAGATTTACATTATATTCTATTGGTTTCGGTTTTTCTTGTACTGTTACTTTAAAAGTACGAAGATGTTTTCATTGAAATTTTCCATATATTTCTACGGTTCATGGTTTGAGTCACTTTACATATATTCTATCAGTACTCGTACTGAGTTTTACCATATCTGTTTCTGAAACACTATATTGGTATAAATGAGCAAGTGGAAAACCAAAAGAGGTGGTTCTAGTTTCAAATACACTTGCACCCGAAACCATTGGAGGTTTTGGAATTACTTTTACATTCAAAATATATCTATTCACTCCTTTGGCATCATATACATAATACTGAAGATTTCATCCTATGAGTCACTTCAGTTTTACTTTTCATGAATACCAGTAGAATGCTACTTTTCCATCATCATTATACTTTACTTGGTAAGAGCTATTATTGTTCTCTGGGAAATATATTTCTACGTATTTATTTTCTCCAACAGATATATCATACTCAATTGGTTCTGGGAGTGGTAATATTTTTACATTGAGGGTATAGGTATGTATTCAGTTTTTATGAGCATATACTTGGAGTTCTCAGAGTTCTTTTCCTGTAATATATATGTCATATGGAGCTGTTTTTACATCTATTTTTCCTGTTTCAGAAAAACTGAAATCGTGTAGATCAGCACGGTACATTCTACTTTTTATTTCTTGTCCTTCATAGGCTTCTATTTCTATTATTTTTGGTGGTTCTGGGATAATAGTTACGTTGAAAATATATCTATTTATTGAGTATTTTCAGAGTACATAGTATTTCAAGGTTCACTCTCTATATCATCTTAATTTTACTCACCATGAATAATTATAAAGACCAGAACGACCGTTGTCCATGTGTTCAGCTCTATAACCATACCAAGCTCTATCACTTTCTGGAAGGTATATATCTACATTTTTTCATTTTTCTACAGAGATGTTATATTCTATTGGTTCTGGTATAGCTGAAACTTTTATATGAAAGGTATATCTGTGTATTCCGTTCTTCTTTACATATACTTCTACTTCTCAAGGAGTTTTCCCAGTAAATGATATATTGTGTGGGTTAATAATAGTATCTACTTTTCATGCTTCTGAAAATGTATATGTATAGGTATTTGAGTATAATAAATAATGTTTTGCTTCTTTCGTTTCATAGAGGTCTATATCTACTATTTGTGGAGGGGTGGGTGTGATGGTAATATTTAAGAGATATTTATCAAGACCTCATACTTTTATATAGTATTTTATATTTCCAGGAACGGTTCACTTAATTCAAATACTTCACCCATTTAAATTATGAAGAGAGACTCTTCATTGGTTAAGGTATTGAATACGATGTCAATAAATATTTATTCAGTAGTTATTAATGAGTGGCAGATAGATATTTGATTGTTTTCACTCTTCTACGGTTATATTATATTCAATCGGTTTTGGTGGTGCTTTTACATTGACATGGATTTTATAGTTCTGATATCTTCATCTGAGATAGTAGGTAGCATTTCCAGCTTGTTTTCATTCAATGTATAAATGGTCTCTTCCCATATTATGGTATGCGATTCATGGGTTTTGTAATTGAAAATTATACCCACGAGGCCGCCAGATACGGTATCTACAGTTTTGTCATATGTATATATCACAATAGTATGTATATGTCTGTTGGATTCATATGTTTCATTCTTCTGGTTCTGTATTTTCTTCTTTGTATTCTTCGTATGTTCATTCTATGATTTCATCTTCTCACATAGAGTTATATTCTTCATCTGTTATTTCATCATTTCTTTCACTTTTTATTTCTCACATGTCTATGATGATTTTTTCGTTTTCATCATATTCTTTTAATTCTAATAATTCTCACTCATTGCTTTCTCAGAGGCTGTTTATTTCTACTCAAGGTTGTGCTCAGTCTATAGAGAGTTCTTTCGTAATCGTTGGTGTTTCGATTACTTCTATTTCTTGTACTATTGGGGTTCCATCTTGTGAGTGGTCTTCATCTTGCCCTAGAGTTTCATCATACTCTTCGACTATTATTTCTTCTGGTGTTTCTTCTCCTATACTATTTATTTCTACTCATTTTTCTGCTCAGTCTACATAGATTTCTTTTATAGTTCCTCTATTCTCTATTTTTCATATTTTTTGTTCTCTTTGAATAATATTGTTTCACAGGTCTTCATTTTCTTGTCCTGCTTCAGTTCCTTCACTTTCAATGTATCATTCTATTTTTGGTCACTCTATTATGGTTCCTTCTACTTGGACTCCATTATACTCTTCTACTATTATTTCTTCTGGTGTTTCTTCTCAGATGCTGTTTATTTCTACTCATTTTTCTGCTCAGTCTATGTATATTTCTGTATCATAGTTATAACTTATGACTTCTTGAGTTGGTTGAATTTCTTTTACTTCCTCAGTCTGAACAATATCTGTGTTTGGGTCGTATACTGGTATTTCTATTTCTTGGATTTCATTTTGTGTACTATTTATTTCTACTCATTTTTCAGCTCCATCTAGAAATATTTCTTGAATTTCTTCTATTGGTTCTTCTCCATCTTCTTGGCTTCCTGTTTGAGTAACTGTATCTGATTCTGAGTACTCTATATTATTTATATCAAATTCTCATTCTATATACTCCCCTTCTACTTTTTCATCTTCTGATATGCTATTTATTTCTACTTCTCATTCTATGAGTTCTCATTTTTCGTTAAAATTTTGTATTTCTGGTGAGTGAGAGAATGCTTTCTCTGCTTGAATTTGTGCTTCTATTTGAATGGTTTCTATTTCTGGTTGTTCGGCACTGTTAATTTTTACTCATGTTTATTCACTTCAAAAACCTACCTGTACTGGTCAGATGAGTCAAGTTTGTGGTACTTTGTTTTCTGTTTCTTCTTCTTTTTCTTGAATGATGGTTTCTATGAATTGGAGGTCAGATACTATTTCTACATCGTCTCACTTGATTGGTTCTTCTGGTATTATTTCTGGTTCTTGTATAACTGGTACTTCTTCTGTTACTACTTCTTCTTTTTTAGTAAGGTTTACGAGGGCTGTTTGTATATTAAATCCTGCAGCTATATATTTATCTCAAGAAGTATATACTTGCGTTTGGTTTTGTTTGAAGAGTTCTTTTATTTGTCCAGTAGTTATACTTGGATCGAGAGTTTTCAATATCGATACGAGTCATACGACATGGGGTGTTGCCATACTGGTTCCACTGAGTTGTCTGTATTGACCACCTGGTATGGTAGAATATATATCTACTCATGGTGCTGATATATCTACTTTCGTTCCATAGTTTGAAAAATTCGCTCTGTTATTATTCTGGTCTATGGCTGCAACCGTGATAGTATTTTGACATCATCCTGGAACGAAGGTAGAAGTATCAACATTACTATTCCCTGCCGCAGTTACTACTATGGTTCCTGCTTGGTTGAGGCTTGATATTCAAGCACAGATTGGATTTCCTTGTGGATTCGTTCTTCCTCAAAGACTCATATTTACGATATCAAGTTTTTGTTCTTTAGCGTATTCTAATGATTTTATAACCGCATAACTCGGACAGAATCATCTCGCATTACAGATTTTGAGTGGTACGAGTTCTACGAAAGGATTGACTCAGATGATTCCTTTTCCGTTTATTCCTGCTCAGATAGTTCATGCTACATGGGTTCCGTGTCACTGATCATCTATGGCATCGTTATCATCGTTTACAAAGTCGTATCATTTGGATACTTTTCATTGGAGGTCTGGGTGATTGTAGTCTATTCAGGTATCTATGACTCAGACTTTTATTTTATTGATTTGGCTTTTGGTTTGGAGTTCTTCAAGGTAGGTTTCTGGGAGATATTTTTGGATTCACCAAGTGAGATTAAGTTGTTCTCAGCTGAGGTCTACTTGCTCTTCTCCCTCTCCCTCAAGGGAGAGGGTTGGGGTGAGGGCTATACTAAATACTTCTGGCTGAACTATTTCTACTCCGAGGAAGCTTTCTGGGATATCTCCATTTTCTATGTCTTCGAGCATTTCTTGACGAAAGAGTGAGTCTTGTTTTATGAAGACTTCAAAATAGTTCTTTCCTGCATCGGAATAGAGGTATTCTATTGTTGTGTTGGTATCAAACTTTCTGAAGAGTTGGAGTGCTTGGGTTTGGTTATATTTGGTTTTGATGATAATTGAGTAGTTTCCATCTGTGGTTGCGAGTGAGTCTTGGATAGTTTGGGTGGCTTGTTCTTTCTTTTCTGGAGTATTTGCTATTTCCTCTGGAATATTTTCTTCTATGTTGGTTTGAGGGGTAGCTCATGATACAACTTTGAGAACGATTACTTTTTTTACTTCTTTTATATTGTCAGATATTTCTTTTTTATTTTTCGATTCTGATATGTTGTCTTGGGTTTTTTCTATATATGCTTCTATTTCTTTTTCCTTGGCTTTGAGTCTTGCTTTGATTTTTTCATCTCATACTTTATCACCGAGGGTATCCATTACTCATCAGAGTTTTGATTCTACTCCATCAAGGGCTTTGATGGTAGCTTGTTTCGATTTTTCTAGATTATTTGACGCATGGACTTGGAGGGTTCATACTTGAATTTGGGACATAAAAAAAACTACGAGCAGGAGCGTAGATAATACCTTTCTTGTATACATAATGGAGAAGTAATATTGTAAAATATAATTGCAAACTTATTTGCAGTTTTTACTATACATAATGTTTGATTTTTTACAAGAAAAATGTATAGGAAAAGTATAGGGAATGGAGAGAAAAAAACAAAAAATAGCTTATTAAAAGCCTCAGTTTCTTAAAAAGAATTTTGCGTTTTCCTAAAAAAAGAGTAAATAACAAAAGTGGCTACGATTTTCCTTTCTTCGTAGCCACTTTTGTTATTTTCAAAATTTTACTCAAACCTAAACTTAATCTCCAAAGCCTTATCAAGTACCTCATCTCACGAGTAGGGTCATTTTTTGAAACTTCTGAGCTTCTTCATTACTTCCCAAGTAAAATCATCATTCGCTCATATCGTTCTTCCAGGATAATAAAGTACTCCCCTTTTTGCTCCATAAATAAGTACATCAATATCACACTCTATTTCTTGTCAGGTATAGATTTCAAATATAGAATAAGTGCTTTTTAGATTTCTTGATAATCCAAAGCAGTTATTGTGTCAGAATCATCATTTTTCTTTGATAATTTGGTCAATGTCTTTTTTTGTGAGTTTTCATCTTTTAAGAGCTTTTTTGTATGCTTTATTTCCGTGTTTAAGTCAGATTCAAAAATAGAATCATTTGTCTACAAGTTCTTGGAATCTTTTTGAATCTACATTTTCCTTTATGACTTTGGTATTGATTCAAAGTTCTTTGTTTGTTTTCTTGGTAAACCAGTTATATATTACAGGAAAATAGGCTCATAGTTTGAGTAGAACCTTATCTATCACGGCTATTTTAGAAACTTTTTCAATAAATCCATAGCTTATTTTCAACATAAAAGTGAGTTCACTTATGGTGAAAAGAGTGTAGAGACTACAATCTGTAAGGTGTCATGCCTTTATCTTGTTTTGGTTTTTTACTTGGTAGTTCATGGTTTCTTTTTTATGTAATAAAACTTTTTTCCATACTTATTCAGGAAATAGAAACAGAGTACTGCTATTCAGATTCTTTGTTTAGGATTTGCCCAAGTAAGAAGTTTGAACATCTTTTTTGCAAAATGGTAGTTGGCTTTGTAGAATCATGTTCAGAATCGGAAGTCTATGTCATGTTCAAAGCATATCATTCGTATGTCTTGCATAAGTTGTTCAGACTTTTCTTCATTGAATCCTGGTATGAGTTGTATATTTTGTTTAAGTATGGTATCAAAGTTTACTCCTCCCTTTCCTCAACATCCATTTACTATTTCTGAGTAATAGAGTCACTGTATTTCTTTGTCGGTGAGTTGGTAGGTGGTTATTTTTTCTATGGTTTTCATAATATTTCTATTACTTTTTAAGGTTATCTATTTTTTCATTTATTCTTTTGAGTTCATCATTATGTTTTAGATGCCATGCTTCACTTCGATTCATATTTTTTTCAAATACTTTTACAACTTGATCCAAGCTTTTTTTAAAGTTATCATTGACATCATTTATTTTTGAGAGGAACCTTTCTACTATGAGTGGGAATCATTTATTGAGTGAATACCATATAATGAGAAAGAGGATAACGAAGTATCATCATTCTTTGATTATTTGCTCGAGTATTTTTGCGTCCATTTTCTATATGTTATTTTTTAATTCCCTGTATTTGAATATTATTTCTTGGACTTTCTGAAGTCATTTGAGTATGGTGGTTTGGAAGCTTACTTTCGTGATTTCTACAAGGTTGTTGTGTATATTAATCCATACTACTTTTTCTGTATCCGGTGTGTGTCTGAGAACAAAATCCATTTTAATGAGTTCTTCTTGGTTCATGTATAAGTCATCTATTATGAATCACTCGAGTTCTTGGTTTCTTTGGGTGTTAAGTTCTTCTATTTTGATAGTTTTTTGGTATTCGTTCCATATTGTTTCTCTATTAAGGAGTATTTCGCTTCCATCTTCTCACTTGATGGTGTAGTTGTCTTGGGTGAGTTCTCCGTTGTAGGATATAATAAAGTTGTTGTGTCAGAGGGTGTCAGATATGATTTTTTCTATACTGGTGGTGATCATAGTATTTTCTTATTGGATAATATTATTTTCTTTTATTTTTCTTCAAGTCTGAGTATGGTTCCAAATCTTTCTCCACTTAGGTCATGGGATCTATTTATGTGGGTGGTTCCGTTATAGCTTCTGTGTCTGAATTTGAATTGTATGGTATAGTCTTCTTGTGGTATTTGGTTTTGGGTAAATACGAGGAAGGATTTATTGTAGGTGAGGATGAGTCTTGCTCGGTATCCCATAACTCCGTCGTATCATGAATGTCAGAGGCTGGTCCAGTTTCCATTGTTGAGTCGGTATTTGACTTCGGTGTAGAGTCATCACCAGTTTTCTGTATCATTTCTGGCTGGAATGGATAGGTTGAGGAGGAGATTTTTTCATCATTTGAATGTTTGGGTACTCCATATTTTTCCATCTGCCCAACCTCATCAGAAAGAACGGTTGGTGGTGTCGTATTCTTCTACTGTTTTATGGTTTATGTGGTTGAGGGCATTCTGAATGTCTTGAAGGCTAGCTATGTCTTCAATTCTGATTTCTTTATTTCAGGTGATGGTGGAGAGTTTGTCTGTTTTAAGCATTTTTTGGTTTTTATAGGATAACGAGGTTACTGGTGGCTGGAATTTCTAGGGTTTTGTTGGCTGGAATGGTATATGGTCCTGCGAGTGTTCCGTTGGTGTTTGGGGGGAGAGTATAGTTATTTTCTAAAGTTTGTTGATTTGAAGTAATGTTTCATATCTCTCATACATTATCACTGTGTACTTTTCATGCATTGTCTGAATTGGTTAAAAACATAATTTAATAATTAATTTCTAAGGATTGTTTTTGTTTTCTTCACTCCTCAAGTATTGCTTTGATTTCCTCATCTGCTTCTTTCGCTTTTTGGAGTATGAGTAGTTGTTCTTCTGTTGGTTCTTGTTTACTGAGTGCTATTTCTCATATAACTCTCGTAGCTTCTCTCGTAAGGTTGGTTTGGTCTGTTTGGGAGTATTTTTCTAGGATTTTCTTTTTGGTTTCTTGATTGATTTGATTTATTTGTTCCTCCTTTTCTATAGCTTTACTTTCATCTGTTTCTATTACTTTGATATTTCATTCTTCGTTAAGAATTTTGTATTTTTTAATATCAATTGCTTCTATGAGTTCATCGTGGAGTTCTACTACTTGTATGTTCTTTTGAGTATCGATATAGAAAATCTTGTTTTTATCTCGTATGAATCATCATTGTTTTTGAATTTCTGTTTTTTTGAACATAGGTATAAAATTAGTAAGTAGGTTTGTATAGGTCTAAAACTTCGGAGAGTGGTTTGTATGTTATATTTCCAGTTCCACCGATTCATCCATTATTTCAAGGGTTTCATGCGCTTCCACTTTGTTGTCCGTTAAAGTTGTAAGGGGTTCATCCACTTCATCAGTTTCAAGGGGTTCATGGGTTTCATCCATTGAGGGTAGTAGAGAGTGTCAGACTTGTGGTTGGTCAAACGAGTAAAATACTTCATCCACCACCTCATCATCAAGCTCATCCTCAACCACCTCATCATCCTCAAGAAGAATATGAGACATTGGTTCCACTTCCTCATGAGTAACTCCATCCGTTTGCTCCGTTTCCTCCGTTGGTTCCATTTCATCCATTGGATTGTATGGTTCATACTCCTGTTATGGTATTTTGGTGTATGATGACAAGACATACTCAAAAGCTTCATACTTTTCATCAGGCTCATCATCATCCTCATGATCAACTGTATCAAGCATAATTTGCAGAATTACTGTAGGCATTGGCTCATACCATACCTCATCAGAATTTATAGGCTCATCATCCTCATGCTGAATTTCATCCACTGATGGTTCATCATCATCCGAGTCATGCTGGGGTTCATCCGTTTCATCCATTTCAAGAGGTTCTTACGGTTCCATTTTGTCATGATCCGTGTCATCATCCTCCACCTCATCATCCAAATCAGTTGACTCCACTTCATCAGTATCCTCTGGTTCAGCCACTTCAGTAACTGCTGTGGTATCATCCGTTTCCACCATATCATCCACTTCCAGCAGTTCATGGATTTCAAGGGTTTATGTTGAGAGTCCAGATTCAGGTTTGGTATGTTTCAAAAACTTCTATTTTACTTGAGAGGTTGAAGTTTCATTCAATGTTTAGCGTTCATTTTACTTTGAGGAATATGAAGCCTGTTGTGGCATTGGTAGTTATGGTAGATCCATTTGCTATGTTTACATCTTTGTAGTTGTATATTCTATTGGTTTCGAGTACGATATTATCTCAGGCACTGGTTATGAGGTCTCCATCGCTTTCATCTCATGTGAGGTAGTCTTGCCATTCTTGTTCGTTCATGGTTTCTACTGTATCTCATATCGCATAGTCTGCTTTTGCTATTCAGAGACTGAGGTTTCCAGTTGCTTTTACGACTGGGAGTTCTCATCAGAGGTATATGATTCTTCCATTGTTTTGGATGTCTGCATTGATTTTGTCTCATTTGGAGATTACTTCTTGGGCTTTGTATATAACGGTTCAGCTGGATTCAAGAAAATTGGCTTTAAGTTTTCCGTTGCTGTCGAAGAGATCGGTTCCGTTTAATTGATACCCTCATAGGTTTAATTTTGCGAGTTCGTTTTCATCAGAGTCTCCGTCTCCATCAGTATCTTTTTTTATAGAAAAAATATCTACTCATTGGTTTAATAGGAGTTCTCAAGCTTTTAGATAATTTACAAAGTCAGTAGAGTTTTTTATTGCTTCTTCTAGTTCCTTTATCCCTCAAGCAGTAAGATTAAAATAAATATAATCTCATTCATCAAACTCATATGCTGTTTGTGTATGTTCTGTTGCATTTCCATTCAAGGGACAGAGTTCTATTGCTCTCTCTATGGTAAGGTTCTTTCAAGACTTACTCGTAACGAGTACAATTTCTCTTTGAATCACAGAGGTTCAAGAGAATTTTATAAGATTCAGTTTGAATCTCTTCTCTATTTCTTCAATAGGAAAGTCATCTCAAAAAAGGTTTTCCTTTCATCAGTCAATAATCAATAATGTGGTCGTGATAGAGAGTCAAGACTTCATTTTTGCAAATACATTATTTTTCATATTGAGCATAAAAAAATCATACTTATTCAATTATTAGGTATGATTTTAGGTTTTTATCTCTTAGAATAAAAATTCTAAGAGACTATACTTTTAAAACTCAAAGTTTCTCATAGATACAGTATTGGAGACAAGAGATTAAAATCTATTTTCTGTATAATTTGATTATCGAGATTGAGAAAACTTGATACATTTTGAAGTTGTATCTTTTGTCCAGCTTCTATGTTATATGAATAATGAGAAAGTTCTATTTGTGTTTCTGAATTTTCATTTATTTCTATTTCTGAGATATTGCTATTGAGAGTAAGGGTATGTTTTTTCGTATTTTCAGAAACGAGATGTATACTTCCAGATTTATCTATAAAGAAATCTCTATTTTCTCAAAATATGTTTTTCAATGCTTCAAAAAAATTCCCACTTACAGAGGCATTAATATTGTCGGTATTGCTGATAGTATTTTTTAAAATATTGGTTCATAAGAACTGTATTTCATTGGTAATATTCTTTTGAGAGTGAAAGTCTGTGATGAGTTCATCTATAACACTAGATAGAGTTCAGGTATATGTTTTATGTATTTCATATTGTTCTAGGAGTGTTTTTAGTCAGGCCACTTTCAATATAATTGATGATCATTTTTTGATAGAGAGCTTTCTTTCTATCCCTGTGATATATCAAGTGTATTTATGGAGTCCATTTTTATACTCATCGTTATAAATGATATATTCCACAAAATCTCATGAGTTGTAATCAGCATTGTCAAAGCTCTCTCAGAGTTCAATATCAAGTCAGCCTTGTCATCCATTTATAGATTCAGAGAAACGAAGAGAGTCTGAATTTTTTACTTTGAGTATTTCTCATTTTGGGGTTCCATCTGATGTATAGCAATTGAGTTTTATTTGCATTAGAGGATTATTTTATCGTATAAAATATAGGTATTATATGTATCAAGGGTTCCATTATAATTTATTTTAAAAGTTCCTGGTACTCCAAGTGGAAATGGGAGAAATTGTCCTTTGTATCACTTTATTTCCGTCCCATTGAGTGTTACTTTATTTTCTTCTCCATTGAATATGAGGATAGCATTATTTGGTATGGTTTCGTTTACTTCGAGTTCATACCCATTGAGTTCAAGTTTTATATTATTCACTCAAGTGGTATTTCAGAATTGTATAATGGTAGTAAGTATTGGAGGATATTCGCTATCGTTTATAACGAGGGTTCCATCTATAGGTTCGGTTTGATTTTCATAAAACTTAGTGGTTCCGTTTCTTTGGATGAAGAAAGGATCAAGAGAGATAAAATCAAATTCTATTTGAGTCCCAGAAAGGAGTATTTTTCAGACTTTTACTCCTCATTCGAGTTTTACATTGATATAACTTTCACGGTTGTATTCTTTTTTATAGAGCTCACCTCATGAGTGGAAGGCTGTTTTTATTGCTTGTATTTCTTTTTGGAGATTTTCTATTGTGTTTGAATAGAGTGTTATTTTAATATGAAATATTTTTTCTATAAATCTTTGATTCTGTATAATTCCACCGTTTCTGAGTGGGGTTTCATATTTGATAATATCTATATCGGCCATATCTTCTATATTATGGTCATCAAGTGTATTTCCATATTTCCTACTGTCATTTCCCCTACAATCTCAAACGATGGTATTAAAGTTGAAGATACTTCCAAGTTTCGTTTTGAAAGAATATTTTCCCTTATATTCAGAAGAAAAACTTGATATTTCTTCTCATAGTATTGTGTCTTGAAGTATTTCATTATCATTGAATACCGTAGAATTTAATATGTTTTCATTGATCATTATCAGTGGATTATGTTAATAAGTTTTCTTTTTGAATTTCTCTTTTGAGTTCTTTCATTACTTGTGCGATAGGTCTTTCTTTCGCATCTATATGGATAGTATATTTTGCATTATTGGTAGTAACTGGTCAGGTATTCCCTATTTTTGTATCTACTTTTCCCGCATTTAAGAGCGTACTGGTTGGTATTTTTCACTCAAATCATAAGCTCCTGAGTTCTTTGGCTACTTCTATTGCCTTTTGCTTTATCTTCTCTAACTCCCCTACTCGTTCGAGAGTTTGGTCTTTTATAAATCAAGTAAAGTTTTCTTCTAAGTGTTGTTTTATATCTACCATATCTCCGTAGAGTGTTTGTTCCTGATCTATATCTTCTTGTACTTGTGTGAGTTTCTGATTTTGATTTTGTTCAAATTGCTGGTAATCTCTGAGAATCCTTTCTGTTTCAGAGAGTTCTTTATACTCCTGTATTTGAATGAATACTTTTTTATCAAGATTTTTTTCGAGAATAAGGCTTTCTCTTTTAAGTTTTTGTTGTTTTTCTAAAATTCTTTTTACTTGTAAGAGGTTCTCTCAAGTATCTTGCGTGGTTCCAAACCTCGCATCTCTTAGTTCTATCAAAGCATTTTCACTGATACCTTTTGCCAAGTTTATATTCACTCCCTTTCCTTTGAATACACTCATTTCTTGTTCGAGTTCTTTTTGTTGTTCAAGTATTTCAAGTTTTCTTTCTGCTATACTGGTATCTTTTTCTTGTGTTGCTTTTGATAATTCTTTTTGAAGATCCTTTTGTGTTTCCATAAGATCGCTTACGGAGTTTTTTGATTTCTTTGCTCCGTCTATTATGGATTCATAGTATTTTTGAATGAGGTCTTGGCCATCGTCTACTTTTTTATTATACTCTTTGTATATTTTGGTAAGATCTTTTTTTCACTCTTGGGATTCCTGTATTAAGTCTTGGTTGGTTTCTATGAGTTCATTGCTTTTCTTGTATCAGGTGTTATAACTTCTTTGGTTTCGAATATCTTCTGGAGTTGCTGTGGGAAGATTGATATTTAAAATATTTTTCTTTGCGTTTTGTTTGAGACTATCTAACTCACTTTGTATTTGTTTGCTTCTTTTTTCAATATTGGAAGTAAAATCTATTTTGATTCCTATTTTTTCTAGAGGTTTCAGGAGTTTATTTATTTTTAGTAATAGGTTTACAAATTTAAGTTCTATAAACTTTGGTATGGTTTCAAAGCCAAATTTAATTGCTTCTACGATAGTGAAAAATCCTTTTTGAGCTCAGATAAACCAAGCTTTGAGGGAGAGAATAAGGTTTCATATGGCAGAATTACTATTGTGTATAGAGGAGTAGAGTGCTTCTTGTTCTCTTTTGAGCCTTTCACTTCTTATAGCAAAGGTTTCATATCTTTTACTGGCTTCATTCGTGAGTGCTGAGTTTTCTCTAAAGGCTTGATTTGATGTTTCGAGTGTTTGATTTACAAGGTTTCATGCATTGGCAAGACTGAGGAATGCTCTTTGGAGTCTGACATCATTTCATATGAGTTCTCAGAGTATATTACTCGCATCATCTCAAGCTTTTCATAGTCCATTTACGAAGAGTTCGAATCACTTACTGGCATCTGTTTTCCAAATATGAGCAAATTCTTCTGCATTTCTTCAGCTGAGTTTTGCAAATTTCTGCAGTTCTTTTCCTCCGTTATTTACAGCATTATTCATTTTCAGAAGTGTCTTTTGAACGGCTGTTCCTCATGCTTCTGCTTCTATTCATACGGAACTAAATGCTGTTGCAATTCAGAATATGTCAGAACTGGTGAGTCAGGCTATTTTTCATGCTCATGCTATTCTTTCTGCGAAGCTGAGTATTTCTGCTTCGGTGGTGGCAAAGTTATTTCAGAGTCCTACTACTGCACTTCCCATTTTATCTATATCATCCAGAGGTTCTTGGAGTATGTTTGATATTCTTGCAAAGCTTTTTGCAGCTGCTTCTTCTGTGAGGTTGGTAGAGACTGAGATGTCTGTTATTACTTTGGTAAACTTTTCTAGGTCTTCTATTGCGACTCAAAGTTGTCATCAGAGTTCTGCTATTCCAGCTACTTCTTTAAAGGTTTTCCCCGTTTGAAAAGTAATGTCTATGAGTTTCTTTTTGAGTGTACCCAGTTCTTTTGTGCTTCATTCAACCGTTTTTTTGACTCATACAAAAGCGAGTTCAAACTCTTTTCAGAACTCGGATACATTTCTTCAGTAATTTCTAAAGAAGCTTACAAATGTGAAAATAAAGGCTGATTTGAGAACGGTTCATACGGATATAATACTTCCTTTGAGAGAGTTAAACTTTCTTTGGAGTCTGGAGAGCTTTATTTCTCCATTGTTTACATAGTTATTGAGTTGTCTTTTGGCTTCTGTGAATTTTCTTGAATATCTGTTTATATTTAAATCTAGTTTGAGAGTTTCCAAGCTTCCATCTTTGAGTTCTTTTCTTTGTTTTTTTGCTTCTTTTATTTTCCTTTGGTAGTCAGCGACATTGAGTTCGAGTTTTGTAAGTAGATTTTTCTCAAGTTTTTTCCCTGTGTCTCTTGCTATGAGGTCTGCTTTTTTGAGGTCTTGTTGGAATTGTGTAAGATCTACTCTGCTGTCAATGTAGATGATGTTCTCTGAATCTTGGGACATGAAATAATATTAAGAATAATTTTCTTAATATTATTTGGTTTAGGGGGTAGAATAAAAAAATTGGGATATTTGAAAGTGTATGTATAATTTATAATAGTTAATAAAAACTTATCACTTTACTTATAATAGATGAACACTTCTTCCCCTATAATATACGATGTTTTAGAAAGTTCTTTTTGGTTTTCATCAAGTGAAGATGTAAGAAATCTTGTATTTATTATAGTAGCAATTGTTGGTATAGCTTTAGCAGTATGGAGAAATATTTCTCTCCATAGATCATCAAGGGCTCAAAGTAAGTCATCTGAATCCCAAGCTCAAAGTTCTGATGTGAGTAACAAGGTATATGTTGATAACATCTATAATCAATATATAGATGATTTATGTGACTATGAAAAAAACCCTACTTTTAAAACTCTATCTATTATACAATCTTTCAAACCTTTTACAGTAAATAAGGATAATAGTAAGCATAATAATAGCATAAATATACTCTATAATTTCTTACTTAATTTAGAGAAAGGAAAACAATTAACTTGAAAACAAGAAGTATTATACAAAGAAGCTATGACACTACTCATTAACAGGCCTGACTGAGAAATGAATGCTATTGACTATTCAAAGTTGCCAAATCTGAGGAAAGTAGATTTAAGATATAGTTCTTTTGTACTAGGGGAACTAAAATGAATGGACTTAAGTAATATTGATATTAGTGCCTCTAATTTTAATACTGCAGATTTAACAAATACGAATTTAGAGAATAGTAATCTTGAAGAATCATTTATGCCTAGAGTTAAACTTAGTTGAAGTATCTTAAACAAAACAAACTTTGCAAGTGCAAACCTTTATTATGCTACTTTGGATGGTGTTGATTTAAAAACTGTAAATTTTACTAATACAGATCTCAGTCGGATTAATTTCTCAAAAACTAAAAATATTACTTTTGAACAGTTATCAAAGGCTAGATCATTATATAAAGTTCACTGATTAAATAAAAAATTGAAATTAGAATTAGAAAATAAATGTCCTGAACTATTTCGAAAACAAGTTAGTTGAGAAGAAAACCTTAACTTATATTGAATCAATACAGATTCTATACTTAGCTATATCAGTACCAAAATGATGGGGAAATAATTTTATTTTATTCTTGATAAATTATCCACCTCCCTCAAAATCTCCTCATACTCCCTCATCTTTTCATCACTAATCCTCTTTTTCTTTCTAAACTTATAATTCTTCCCTACCTCTCCGTTCTCAATATTCATATTATATTCCATACCATTCATAAGTTCTCATAATTGAGAATACGTAAGAGTTTTGAGAACCTCCATAGGATTTCCATATCTCTTTCAAATGAAATCAATCACAGCAGGAAAAAAGATCTGTTCTCATGATGATTTTTTCTCCCCTTGCAAACTCTGCATAATCCCATTGATAATTCATATAGGATTACTCTGTATGTCTAATTCTGAAATATCCACTATTTGTTGTACGGCTTTTATATACTCCTCATCTCTCACATATTCCTGGAATAATAGAAGAGTATAGATAGTTGGTTCTTTGAATGTATAGAGTACTTCCCTTTTTGGGTACTTGATAATAATTTTATGAGTTTTCCTGAGAAATTCCTCCATAAAAAAAGATAATAGAGTAAAATATTACTGTATTATCTTTTTTTTAAAGCTAGAATAAAAATATTAAATATTTTCATCTCTCATTTTCCAGTTAGCCCCATCATTGAGTTTGAAAGTCAGCTCTGAACCAGTAGGAACACCATCACGGAAAGCGTCTATCATTTCGAGTATAAACTCACTATCAAGAACACATGGCTTTGCATGAATAGTCGTGTATTTATTCGTTCCCTCTTTCTTTCCAAATATTTCAATTTCGATTCTCTCCTTTACTCTTTGAACGAGATCAAGAGAGACTTCTTTGGAAGCATTTTGATTCACTCAACCACTCACGAGTACTTTGGCTCATTCAGGAATAGATCATCAAGATACTCTCGTAATGATAGTTTTATTCTCCACCACCTCAACTGTATAGTCGTTAGTATCAGCATATGTTATCACTCCATCACTTGATTTTATGACAAGAGAAGTTACTCAATTATCATCATTACTCCTGTAAGTGAGTTCTATTTTATCAGCTTCAAAAGTATTTGGTTCATTCGTAATAGGCTTGGTTCAAGCAGTAGCAGAAACCACATCGAGTCAAAGAATCTTTCACAAGAGTTCTGGATTCTTTGTTTTAATAACCGTAAGGGTTATATTCCCTGTTGGTTTTTCAAGCGTGAGTGTTTCTCCACTTCCACAAACAAGTTCAGCCGTATTCTCAGTGGTATTTAAAGAAGTTTTCACATTGGTTGCACACTCCAGGTCTGCGAAGAGTCCATTGGTTCCGTACTTCCTTATTCTCGCTTTTCCTACTATGGTAGGAAATAATTCTTGGCTCATATTTTCTTTTTACTTATTCATATAAAGTATTTATACGATTTATTGTTATTTGCAAGGATAACAACAATAAAAAGAAATTAAACGAGTTCATAAAAGCTTTTAGAAAACTTAGAGAGTTCCTCACTTTCTAACTCTAAAATCTCTCATTTCTTTCGTTTTCATTTTCAGTACAACACATCACAAACTAATTTTATTTTCGTTTTTCCTGTGGCCTTTTTCTCTGTCTCTCCTTTTTTCTGTTCTTCTTTCTTTTTCTCTTCTTTCTTCTTTTCTAGTTCTTCCTGCTTTTGTTTTTCAATTACTTCTACTTCTTTTTTTACTTTTTCCTCCCCTGATAAGGGGAGGCTAGGAGGGGTTTGTTTTTTCTCAGCTTCAGTACTTCCTAACTTTTGAGTTGTATTTTTCTGATTTTTAGACATAAAAAAATATTTAAAATATAAAAGTAAGACAAATATATCTCACTCCTATACTAGAATAAAATTAAATGGCATAGCTAAAAGTGAAGGTTCGCTCGATTTCTTTTCTATCCTTTTCGTTGATACCCATATATTCGTCATTCAGGCACTGTATTATTAAGCTTTTAAGCGTTCCTATATCTTTATTTTGACTGATAAGAACACTTTCCAAAGTATCAAAGTATTCTTTCATTTCGAGATTCTCCGTTACCTCACTTCCTCCTATAATTCGAAACTCTATCAAGTCTTTGTTATAACATCATTGTTTTTTATTCGAAAGAATATGAAAAATTAAATAGGTAGATTCTGGTTCTGTATGTGGAAGTCCAAAAAAAACATTGCTTCAGAAAATAGTTTGTAAGCTACTATCGTTCTGCAAAAAAGTTTTGAGTTCTTGTATTTCAATTTTTTTCATTATCTTTTCTTTAGAATATAGTCGGGAAGTTTATCTTCCATATCAAATTTTGTTCTTCTAAACATTCCTGCTCATACTCCACTTTTTAAACCATCAGGATCATTAGGAATATTATAGTTATACTCTCTTCCTTTCACTCAATATTCAACTAGTTTTACATAATCGGTATCGTTATAAACCCTGGTTTGGAGTGTATTTCAAATCTCTATTATTTCGCTTCTTTTTGTATTTCCTATCAGTTTTTTCTTATCTACTGGTGTTCTCGTATCTACTCCCTCTTTCAAATCATCAGTAAATATATCAAGTCATTTTCTTATAACGTTCTTATGTTTTACTATAATGCCTGGTATATTCATATTGATTCTCATTTTAATTCAGTTTACAGAGTAATTCTATTTCTGCTTCTTTACATTCAAAGTCTAGATAATCTCTTGAAATTACTTTTACTTTCTGTTGGTCTCAAAAGTTATCGATAAAATAGAGAGAGTCTCATATTTTCACATCGGTATACTCTTTTTTCAAAAAAACAAAATAGTCTCATACAGGAGAGTTTTCTGATATATCTTCGCTTTTATCTCCTTTGTCATTCATAATAATATCTATTGCTTGAATATCGGTATATATATCTTGCTTCGTTCCATCATTGTTTACTCTTTTGGTACTAACAGTATACATCATTTGAATATATTAGGTTCTAAAAAAATTATCGCTTCCAGATTCTATTTTTGTTGGAAGATATGGTTGTAAGAGAGTATAGATACTTTCATCTATACAAGGGTGTATATCAGAGTATTTATTTGTACTTGGTTCTACATCATAGGTAATGGTATTCCCTCTCCTTTTTTCTGATTTTATGATTCTATTACCTGTATTGTTTTGTTTTTTTAAGAGGCACTCACTGAGTAAAAGGGTAGCTTGTTTTATTTCCAGAGGAATATCCTCTCACTGAATCGGAAAGAGGGTTTTTTGGTTTTCTTCTTGTTTGGTTCCATAATTTCCTATAATACTATCAATAATTCTTTCAGCTTGTCTGACTATTGCTTGTATATATTGATCTTCTTTTGAGTCAAAAAGACTCGAACTATCTTTTACTTCATCAATAGTAAGATAAGTAATATTTTCAACAAGTATGTTGGTCATTTTTAAGGAATGAGAAATTATTGTAGATATGATAAAAGGAAAAAGTTTAGAATAAAAAAAGAATACAAGTGAATGTATCCTTTTTCGTAGAAAGTATTTTTATAAACTCAATCATTCCAGTTTGAATGTATTTTCAAGAGCATTTTCGTAGTAGAAAGTCCACTCACATATGGCTCCAACTCTATAGTTGTCATTATTTTCATCTGGTTGTTGGATCTTGAATCACACAATCCCTCTATCTTTCTTTGGGATAAGTCTTCCATTCTGAGAATTGAAAAGATATGCTTCATCTTTTGCCATATTCGTATCAACATAGATAGCTTCAATCCTATTCTTTCCAACCTTAATTGGACTCTCAAGAACTTGTACTGCTCCTCATACCTTCGTTGGTACTGAACCTGCTCCATTAACGAGCTGAATATTAATCTTTGCATTCTCAAAGGTAGAAATTTTTCTTGCTTGGTCAGGAGAACATATAATAGCATTTAGGTTCCCTCCATTCTCAATAGCATATTGGAATCCATCATTTATATCATCAAGACTAATAACTCCACCAACATTCTTTACATTTGGAGCCGTTCCAGCTACCATATCTCCATCTTCGTTAAAAAGATTGGATACAAAGAAAGGAAGACCTCATGCATAGTTTTTGAGTTTTCCATCAGAGGTAGTAGTCGTATAACGAATGGAAGATGTCGCAATTCCATTGAGTTTTCTTGCGAGATCAAGCGTAACTTGTTTTATAAGTTCAGCCTTGATATTCTTGAAATCCCAATTATTGGTAGATGCCATAGAACCACTTACTGAGCCTGCTACTCGAAAGATTTGTGGATAGTTATACACATTCCTTGGTTTTGTGATTCCTCTGTATTCAGAATTGGTACTTCATTCCTCAAGGGCAGAGCTCGAAAGATATACGAGATCTCATGAAGCAATAGCAATATCAGTTCCTCATACTTTCTTCGCTTTGAAAGTAGTATCATCAGTAATAGAATCAACGATAACTGTAAGACTTCCTTTTGAGGTTTTATTTGCTGACTGAAAGATAAGCAAGTCTCATACTTGGAGTTCTTTTGCCCCAGAAATTACTACAACATCTTTTGCAGTAGTATCAAAATAGCCACTGGCAATAGCCGTATCAATTTCAAGTTTAATAGGACTGTATACCATTTCTTTTCTCTCGAGTTTACTTCCCGTTAATACTTCAGATCCAGTATTACTCAAAGCAATTTCTCATAAGAGTCCTTGCTCTTTTGCTACAGATTTTGCTGTTTGTAATACTTGTCTTTGTATATCAAAATCGGATACATTTTTACTCATATTTGTATAGGGTTATATGTTAAATAGAGTTCGCTATAGATGAAATGAGGTCTGCAGAAGTTCATCCGTTCTGAAGTGTTTCATCAAATTCACCTAGAGGATTTTTATTTGGATCTGTTTTATTATCATCGGTGATATCAACCTTTGGTTCTGTCTTATCTGATAAACCTTTGAGGTCAATAAACTCTTTTAAAAGATTTTCTTTTGCTTCATCTGAGAGGTTTTCAAAGAGTTCTTTTTTACTTTCTATAAATTCTTCTCAGAGAACCTTCTCATAGGAAGTAATAGTTTCAGCTCTTTTTTCAGATTCTTTTTGGAGAATTTCAGAATATTTTGAATCACTCTGAATCAGAGTTTCCAGTTTTGGTAAGAGTTCATCATTTTCTTCCAGTCAAAGCTTATCCCTTATTGTTTTTATTTCTTCTTCTTTTTTGGATAGGTCTATCTTTGCTTGTCTTTTGGATTCTGAAAGTTCATCTTTCGCTTTTTCCATTGCGATTCTTTGGTTTTCTTTTGCTTCTTCTATTTTTGATAGTTTTTCTTGTAAACCTCATAGATTCGCACTATCTTTTAAAAGTGAGTCATATTCAGTTTTTGAAACTGCTACTTCTCCTGGTAATAATTCAGCCATAATATTTTTTGGTTATACAATTAATTTTTTTACTACTCGTTAAAGGATGAGTAGGTTCTTTCTACAGTATTTTATAATGAAAAATAAAGAAAAACACCTTGCAACTGTGAATATACTGGCAAAGTGTTTTAGAATAAAATGAAATGCGAATTAGAGAGAGATTTGAAAAATAAGATTGATCATATAGAGAAAATACAAAGTAATATTTACATAAAGAAAATACTGTATTGGTCATCTGAACTTATATTTTATAAGTTTAAGAGTGTCTTTCACCTGTTGTTTCTTTGTTTTTTGTGGTGCTATTACCTCAATCATTTTGTATAGGATTAAAAAGTAAGTTTTCTTTTAGAATTTCTTGGAGGATTATTTCAGCTTGTTCTTCATCTACTCATTCTTGCTTCATAATAGCTCTTTTTCTGCTCGTAGTTCCATTTGCGAGTTTTGTATCTTCATTTTCAATAATTTCTTTGGGGTCAGTGGTGGTTATTGCATTCCATTTTAAAATCCTTTTTTCCTCTTGTACTGAGAATATTTCCCAAAAATACTCAAATCACTGTGAAATAAAATCTCTATATTTTTCTATTTTCTTATAAAATATTCCCGCACTCTTTATCTTACTCGTTCCTGAGTCTTGTCCTGATTCCTGTTTGATTCAAAAAGCAAATAAAGGGATCGTAGTGATGGAACTTATTTGTCGTATTTGTTTGTCTATAAAATCCAAACTATCAACGAGTAACTGATTGGTATTTTTCACTATTTCAAGCCCTCATACACTTCATTGGAGATCGTTGGTCTGTACTACTTTTCAAAGTTTATCAAAATCAATCACTTGTACTCCATTTTCTAGTTTCTTGTAACAGTTATCTGGAATAACAAGATTTCTAAATATTTTAAACTGCTCAGTATATTGCCTAAAGTTTTTATCTGCTTCCATGAGTTTTCCATCAATGGAATGAATAATTGTTTTGATTTTTTTTAAAAGAGAATGTTCTATTTCTTTTTGATAGACTAGGGAATCTAAGTTTTTAAGGGTAAGTTCACTTGCCTTTCCTTTGGTTATTGCGAGAGTACTGAGTGGTACTTCATCTCAAAACATATAACTATCAGAGCTGTTGAGTTTGTAGAGTTTTCTTGTGAAAATTGGTGATTTATAGCTTTCTACGAGTAGGTAATAATTTTTTTGATGATTCAAAATATTCTGTTCCTCGTCTTCTTCAAATACAGATACGATATACTCTTTACTTCCACTTCGATAATACCTATTAGCTTTGATTGATTTGAGTTTCTTGTTATCAATATCCATAAGGAAAAGAATGTTCCCTGTTGCCAGGATTCACTCTACTACATCTTTCCAGTCTATGTTTTCATTGTGTACTGGTATTCATAAATAGGAGCTTATCCAGTCATATACCACACTTCAAATATAACTTCCTGGATTAAGGAGTTTTGCTTTTTCTATTTGTTGTGGATAGAGATGTTCTACATTGAGTTGAAAATATTCACTTTTTTCATTATTCAAATAGTCTCCACTCACGAGTTCTAATCTTTCACTTACTTCTCAGAGATAGTCTTGTATTTTGGAGTTTATAGGAGTTGTATTGTTCATGGAGTGAGATTTTTAAAAGCTATGATTACAGAAAAGAATACAAAGATGATTTTTAGAATAAAAGTTTTATCGTCTTATACTTTTTAAATATTGCTTTTGTAATTCTTTCCCATTTTTCAACACATCAGAATATCCATAATGGTGTATCAAAGTTCTCGTCATATGAGTAGAGAATCCATATTTTTCTTTGATTCTCTCAATGAGAGGCTTGAAGTTGATTTTATTCTTAGTGGTAAGAAGTATTTGCCATATATGAGGTGGTATTGTTTTATTATAAAAGAGATAGGAATACTCCTCATCTTCTCTGTATTCCTTAAATCTCTCTTTCAGAATATCAATGGCCACATCAATGAGCTCTATTTGTTTGTCGTAGAGATTGTTTTCTTTAATGGTGTTCATAATCTAAAAAATTAGGGTTATAATTCAAAAACATTTGAAGAGCTAGTCCATACGAGATAATACTATCATCGTGTTTCACATTCACTCCGTCAGGGGCATATATTATTTTTCCATTTACTTCTTCTCTGGTCCATCATTTTAATTCTTTTTTCATCAGTGTATCTATTTGTAACTTTCAAAGATTGATAGCTCTATCAAGTCCGTCTTTCATTTGTTCTTTTGAAGTATGGGTGGTATTCCAGCCAACAATATTCGTATATTTGGTATGCTTCTTTCATTCTGAGGTTGGTATATAGCATTTACTCAGTAGCACATGTGGATTATCTTGCTTGAGTTCTTCTATGAGTGCTACTCACATATAGTTTCGTTCGATACAGAGAGAATTATTGAAAAAATGGAATCAATAGTCATTGTGTAAAATATGAAGTAGTTTATAGAGGTGTTTGTAGTTCAATATATTACTATTTATTCTTGCGTAGAGATTTCCATCTTTGTCTAAGAATGTAAGGTCCGAACTATCACTCTCTCCTCCTTGTCCTCCTGCTGTATCTATTCCAGCATAGAGATAATCGAAATAATCTTTTTTGAAGTCTTCATAGAATATATCTAGTATTATTTCTCTATCATCTATTTTCATATTATAGGTGTATACAGGTTCTCGTTCTTCCAGTTTCAAAACATTTTCTGTATTGAAGACGGGATCTCATATAACGATTCGTGGTTTATTGAGATAGTCAGAGTTAAAAGCTTCTGGGTTTATTTGTAGCTCTTCTATTGAAGTCACCATTTTTTCTCCGTCATATTTTTCTTTGTTTATCTTCTGAGCTTCTGCGTGGGTCCATACATATTTTTCTTCCCAGACTATTTCATCGTTTTCTAGGAGCGCTATTTCTTTGTAGTTCCATATATCATTATTTTTACAATATTCATCTCTGAGTCGTATATTCACTCCGTCTTCTGCTATAATATTTCATAAGAATATGGCTCGTCATCGTATTGAGTTTAATACTCAACTTGATATTTTGTAGAAGTTTTCTTCTATAATTCTTTCATTTTTCACACTTTCTTCTATATCTATATCGTCTCATATAAGGAGACTCGGTCTGAGTACATTTCACTCATCGTCTACGAATTGTTTTCATCTTTTCATATTTTTAAGTGATACGGCTTGTACTTTCACTCCATTGGTAGATACAAACTTATTCATTGTTTTTTGTTTGTTTGCTTCCGTGAGATTCTGTTTTCTACTGGTTCCATCATCAAAGAGGAGTCAGTAATCATTTATGAGTATCTTATTGGTTTTAAGTATGGTAATAATATTGTTTACTTTTTCTGTAGCACTATCAAGATCGTATGCCATAAAGAGTACGAATTTTTCTTTTTTTGTAGCAATACAATATATTACATACCATAGAGCGACTATTGCCGTCTTCCCACATTCCCTAAATCATATAATGAGAGCATTTCTATCTCAGCTAGCTATTTTCATTATTTCTTTGTGAAAGTCCTTGATTCATAGAATCATATTGTTTCAAAAATAATAAATACAAAAAGCAAAAAAATCATATGGAAAATATGAGACTCGAAACTCTTGACTCTCAAGCATATTTTCTTTAATGAGTTTTCTTTTCTTTGGTGTCTTTTCATATGAGAATATTTGCATATTTACAGTACATCATTTATTAATTTATGTGTGTTATGGGAGACTTCTCACTCTAATTTAAACTTTGGTACAAAGTCTTTATCTTTTTTCTCCAACCACTTCCATGAGTCTTGTACACTTCCTGATTTTATACTTCTTCCAATATTCACTCGAGCTTGTAAACTTATATTCTCTTTTAATATCTTTTTTTCCTGCATAAACCTCGTATTTTTCTTCTGATAACTGTAGAGAGTTCTCTCAGATATTCCGCAGAAATAAGCTGCTTGTTGGTCAGTCATTCCTACCGAAAAACAAAGCTTGAGTTTTTGCAGAGTGCGGTCATCAATTTTCTTTGGTCGTCATCATTTATTTTCTTCTTTTTCTCTTTCTCCTGGTGGAAGTTCTCATTCGAGTTCTTCTACTATTTTTTTCTTTTGCTCAAAATTATTTGGAAGATTTTTTTCATTTTTTTTCATTAAAAGTTTCTTAGTAGATAGTAGCAATTCAGATTTTTATTAAATATATTAATTCAAGAAAACTCTATATATTCAATTTTTTGTCTCCAATGTTTCTTAGATGTATATATACTTATTTATTAATTTTTATACTATGAACCTAAAAATACAGTTCCGTAAAAAACAATGCAAGATATTCTATTCTAATAAAAAACTTAAATTTAAGTTTCGATTCAAACATTCTATTTCTTTACTTCAGTTTGTAACATCAAAATATCTTTGAATAATCGTCTGAATGAATATAGGATCCAATTCCATCATGTGACAAGTTCTATTGGTTTTCTCTGAAGCTATGAGTGTACTACCACTTCATCAAAAGAGATCTACTACTATATTTCATTTCTTGCTAGAGTTTTTGAGTGCATATTCTATAAGCTCTATCGGTTTTTGAGTTGGGTGCACATACTCATTCACATTACACCTTCTCATACTCCATAGAGTCATTTTTCATTCTGATTCTGCTTTTTTTACTCGCTTTATCATTCTGAGTATATCTTCATCGGATTTGTTTTTGAATGTTTCAATAACGGTTCCATGTGCTCTATCTCCATAAAAATTCGTTTTTCATTCTTTTTGTGAACAATAGAAGAATGGTTCATGTTTCCATCTGTAGTCTCCCCATCAGAGTGCTGCACTTGGTTTATTCCATATGAGTTGATTTTTAATTTCAAAGCCATTGAGTTCTAGAGCTTGTTGAAACTGTATTTGGGTTGAGGTAGAGTGGAATACATAGACTCAGGCTTCTTTCTTGGTAATCTCCTGATATCTCTTAAACCATTCATTAAGCATAGTGATAAAGTTGGTATCGCTCATATGATCATTTTCTATTTTCCTATCGGTTCCAGTGATCTTTCATCCTCATTTATAATTCACATTGTATGGTGGATCGGTGAATATCATGTCTGCTTGTTTTCATTGCATGAGTTTCTGGACATCTTCTTTTTTGCTTGAATCTCCACACACGAGGATATGATCTCAGAGTTTGAATATATCTCATTGCTTTACTACAATTTCTTGATTTTCTATATTTGGTACTTCGTCTTCTATTTCTTCGTTATATGTTTCATCATCAAAGAAGTTAAGAGTATCGAGTCATTCTATTTGGTCGATGAGATCGTAGGAGTCTTCTCAGAGTGCGAGTATTTCTTGATGGAGTGCTTCTAAGTCCCATTCCGACATGAGATTGGTAGTATTGTCTCTGATTCGATAATCTTTCTTTTGGGTGTTGGTAAGTCCTGTAATTCTGAGTACATCTATTTCTGAATAGGTTCATATTTTTTGAATGGCAAAGTATCTTCCATGTCAGGCAAGGATAGTATTCTTTTCATCTACGATTATGGGTGCTATATAGCTGTTCTTCTTGATTGATTTTATTACTTCTGCTGTACTTTTCTCTGTATGTATTTTGTTATTATTCTCGTATGGGATAATATTTTCTACCTTGAGGTTTATATGTTGTTTTTGGATTTTTTTATTCATAAAAAGGCTTTCAAATGTTAAGATACAAAAAAATTAGTTAAAAATAATTTTTCCGTATCCAGCATGAAAGCCTTAATGGATACAAGTATAAATATATGTTAGTACTAACGTAATTTATTTATTTTCGGCTATTTGGCAATTCCCATGTATATTTAAGTTATTAATAAATAATTGTTGCCAATCCTACGCAGAGAGAAAGAATCATTGCTGTAATTCAAATGGATTTAGTCCAAAAAAGACTTTTGTAATTTAACTGAATCTGTTCATAATCTAATAATCTAAACCTACCTTCTACTGACATTGTCCAAGAATCATCTTCTCATCTTTTTTTCTTTCATATATTACAAATTAATAATCCACTATCCCTAGATCTAGTAAGTAAATCTATTTCACTTGGATTTAAATTCAAATCTTTTACTAATTTTTCTATAGTAAATTCTGTAGTTTTTTGAGCATATTCCAGAATTTCAATATATATATTTTTTCTTATTTCAGAATCTTTCATAATTTTTTTTACAAATCTAATAAAATTTAATTATATTGAGTTTTTCAATTTTTCCAAGCTATATCCTTCACTTTTCGGTTCAAAAATACTTGATAGAAGATTCAAATTCACATGATACTGGTTCCCCTTTTCATCTACTATAATATTTTCTACTACTTTCGATACCCTTACTATATTTTTATATCCTCATCAAGAGAAGATAAGTCTCACATCCTTTCAAATTATCGTTCCTGGTATTTGCATATAATAATCTTTAAAAATTAAACTAACTTTCTACAAATTGATATGTTTCTCAGTACTTCTTCAAAAATAATTTTCTTTTGAGCTTATAGACATCTGTTTTCTTTCATTTCACATCTTCTACTATTTTATTTTCATCTATTTCGTAATAGAAGTCTGCTATGTAATTGATTTCTCTTTCAACTTTTTTCTCAAATATAAATCTGTTTTGTATCAAGAATTTTGGTTGAAGTCTAAGATTTTTTATATGTCATGATTTTTGTAACAGTTTCAGCTCAGAATATCTCGTTGCTTCTTTTTTGGAATCAAATTTATAGCCATCAATAATTGTTTTTTGGTTTCAATATTTATTTCTTTGTCTTGGATAATAGTTCATACTTTTGGGCGGATTATAATATACTTTCAATCATGTTGGTAATAATTCACTCGGTAAGCTTTTTGTGTTTATTGGTTGCTTGCCAGGTTTTCACTATTTCTCGTACTTGGTTTTTCTGAGTTTCTGAGAGTAAAGATAACATGGTCTCGAGCATATTCTTATCATCTTTTGCTGGTATAATCCTTCTGATATCTGCAACAGCTATTCTCATCTCTTTTATTTTTACAAACCTATTTTTCTCCATAAGTTCATCAAGGTTATCAACTTGGGATGAATGAATAATTACTTCATAATCATCGTATGTGATGATTTTATGGAGTGGTTCGTATTTGGTTATTCAAGTACTCATATGCTATTTTTATTGTGTAAATTATTAGTTTCTATAATTGGTGAGTGTATAAAGCTCTTTATTTCTCAGTAGAGGTATTTGATTGAATTACAGTTACTTGCTTTAAAATCATTTTCTAGTATTCACTTGAGTCGTTTAATAAATTCTTCTTTTGAGTGTTTTTTTATAAAGCCTACCAAGTGTTTTCCATATATTCTCTGCCGTTGTTGGTTTTCTTTGAACTGATCTATTCATACTGCTTTGTGAAGTATTTGGAGTACCTGATTAATTTCTGTGTCTCAATAATTTTCTGAGCTTTGCTCTAACTCTTTAGAGTTATTATCTTGAGTAGTATTATTACTAGTATTATTATTGTGTGGATTTATTTCCACACTTGGTATGGATTTATTTCTATACTTGTGTGGATTATTTTCTATACCTGACAAGTTATTATTTTTGTCTGAAATGTATGTTTTTCAGAGGGGTGATATTCGATAGTATCATTTATTTTTATGTATGATGTGTTCTATGAGTTTCTTATCTTTAAGGGTTTTTACTATTTTTAGAATCGTGTCTTTTTTATCGGTTATCATTGGTATCTCTTCTATAATTTTCTTTGCTGAAAAGTAATAGTATATTTCTGAGTCTATTACTTTTCATTCTGCCCAGGTAGAGAGTGTAGTAAATATAGAGAGTACGGCTCACTGTTGGAGATTGAGTCACCATTCCATACATTTTATTTGGTTCACATGTAGACTGTATTTCATAATAGACGGTGAAGATTAACGTATAAAGTAGATTATAGTGTTGTTCTATTTTCAGAGTCTAAAACTGAGTGAGGTAGTAGTTTGTGGTTCGTGTTTTTCTTCATATTTTACTTTGAGTTGATCTACTGTTTTCATTTTCTCTTTGGTTTCTTCGGTTATCTTTGCTTCTTTTGTTGTTATTTCTTCTGGGTAGTCCCATTTCTTTCTTTGAGTATAGAAGAAGCTTCCTGCTCATTTGAGTTTGTAGTTTTCTACTTTGTTTTTTTGGAGATCCTGGTCTATTTCCTGTTTGAGTTCTTTTTGTCTTTCTTGTGCCATGTTAATGCTTCTTTGGAGTGCTGCATATTCTTCTATGTTTTCTATGTTGAGGTTGATTTGTCATTCTTGTGAATCTAGCCATTTTTCATATTCTTCTTGCATTTGATTAAATATGATTGGGAGTTTCTTTTTGAGTGTTTCTACTTTTTCTTTCTTGATTTCTACTTCAAAGGTTTGTATGTCTCAATGTGGCACTATTTCTCCATTTTCGTTTTCCGTTGTTATGATCCAATCGAGATATGCTTTTTTTGGGAGTTGTCCTGTTTTGGATTCTATGAGCATAGCGTAGAAGTAGAGTTGTCCGTGTTCATTTGCTCTTTCTTGGGTCCAAGGTGTTTTTCCTGTTTTAAATTCTCTGAAGCTTTGCAAATTCTCATCTATTGCTGAGCTGTTATCTATAAATCAGAGACAGCATATACTTCATACTCATTCAACGAGAGAAGTTTGCACAAAACTTTGGATATATTCCTCGTATTGAGGAAATAAATCAAATTGCCACTTCATAAGATTGTCACAGAATCAAGTATCTTCGGCAATTTTTTCTATGGATGTATGTATAAGTTTGAGTACTCTTTCTTCTATTTCTTGATAGTCTCCATTTCTGTCTTTGGAGAGGTGGGTTATTATTTCATCTGTTTCAAAAGTGTTCAGTTCTATAATGGCTCAGAGTACTTTTCAAAAGATAACCTCTTTGGTTTCATAAAATTTCTCTCATTCAAAGTATTGTTTTATAAACTGTTGTTTATAGTTCTCAAAGGAGTGTATTTTACTCCAGGAGATGGATTTAATTTTTCTTTCCATGTGTTTGTTCTGTTATTATATAAGGTAGGTTTTTTACTTATTTTGTTTTCTCATAAGTGAGGTTTTCATATCATCTTTGAGAGATGCTATGTCTTTTTTTTGTTCGGTGGTTACTATGTCTGGTGTTTCCTTAAAGTTTTTGAGTATATTGGTATATATGGTTTGGAGCTCTTGGATGTCTTTTGCTTGGGTGAGTATTTCTCTATATGTTTCGTATTGATTTTGCTGTTGGTTTTCTATACCGTTGTATTCTCCTACTTTTGTTTGTTCTCAGATTTCTATTTGTTCGAGTTTGTTTATCCATTCTTGAAAGTTTGCTTCGGTGCTGTTTCCTATGAGTGAGGTTCTGTCTTTTGAGAGGAGTTTTGGGTGTGAGAGTGTTTGTATGACGTGTTCTCAAGATGGGGTCACTTCCATGTGTCAAACGATGTCCATGAAATAGGCTATTTTTGTAGCACTTTTTCCATTGAGGCTTGGTACGATTTTACTTATTTTATTATCATCTGTAATGTCTTGTTCTTGGGCTATGAAGAGTACATGCATATCGAGTCATCTAAATTCTCTGAGTATGCTTTCTATTTTTTTAGCTATTTCTCACCAGTCTTGGATTTGTAGTGGTCTTCATTTTTTCTTTTCTATTTCTATTTTTATGATGTCATTTATTTCCGTTATGGAGTCTATAACCACGGTTTGATATTGGTGTTTTTCATTTTTTAGGTAGAGAAGAAGATCTTGGAAGTCTTTGACTGTTTTTATTTCTACATAGTCTATTTGTTTATTTCCTACGGAGAGGAGTCATGCTTCGGCTGAAGCGTAGATAACATTCGGTGCGGTTGCTCAAAAAGATGTTTTTCAGCTTCATGAGGCTCAATATACGAGTGCCTTTATCTTGTGTGATGTAGGCTTAAAAGTCATTATTTGCATATTTTTCTTGACTTAATAATGTAAAATACTAGAATGCTACCGTGTCTTGTCGTGGAGGATGGGATACAATATATGTAAAGGCGAAGTCTCTCTTTGAGGGGCTTTTCTTTTTGTATTATTCTCCATTGGTAAGTAATAACGATATATTTCTAGGGTTCACTATATTTAGAGAGCCGTAGTTCCCTGCTCTGATTGGGTTTTATATAATGCAGGAATTTATATATTCTTCCTCTTTGTCTTCCATTTCTGGAGTTATGGTTTCGGTATCTACGTATTGGTGTAGATGATGTAGGTAGGTTTGTCTTACAGGAGTCATAGTTCCTTGGTTAGTAAGGTAATCGCTAGAGCGAATATTAGGGCTGGGAGCATGGTAGTTTATGGTTAATAAGTATAAATTTCTTTTCAAAACACTTCTTTTTCTATAAAATTTATAGAATTATCATTTTTTACTGGTATAAACAGCTCTCAAGTTATCAGTCTCTTGATATACTCATCTTTCCAGACTCAACCTGTAAACCTGTTTATATCTATAATTTTTAACTTTTTACGTTTCATCCTTGTATCTCTTTAAGAAATAAATCATGAATGGTATAGGTCTTCCCTTCTATCTTTTCTATCGCTTCAACATAGGATATTTGTGTATTAAACCTATTTATTCAACGATTTAATTCTCTATGTATACGACTAGGAGATTTTCTTAACACTCAACCGAGTGTTTTTATAAAATCTTCATTTTTAATTTTTTGGTCTATTAATCTCATAATTATATATATTATATATCTTTTATAGATATTTTAATTTAAAAAAATATTTACTATCTCAGTATTTTAAAGAACAATCAACGAATAACATCTGTATTATATATCTTTTATAGATAAATCAAATCTTTTTTATCATTTTCTTGTAAAAAACTATTGACTAAAAATAAAATAAATATATAAAATATATACATTATAGATAATAACAAAAATTATGAAATCTCATAACAAAGGAAGCATAGATCAAAGAGATGTATCTGAGTTTATATGAAATAATCTTAGTAGTTTAAGGAAAGAAAAAGATATAACTCTAGATCAAATAGCCACTTGAATATGAAAAGCTTTCTCTTATGTAACAAATGCTTTAAATTGAAGAATTACCGCAAATACAGACTTTTTCTGGGAAATTGCAAAATATTTATGAATGTCTGAAAGAAAGTTTGATGAGCTGGTGAAGGAAGCAAACAAGTATGCTTTTGAGAAAAAGTTTGGACCTATAGAGAAGGATTTTAATACATTAGAAGATATAGATTTTGAAATTGCACTCTCTAGAGAGTTTAATGACAATGAAAAAGCTATAAAAGAAGTAAAACAAATAATTGAATTTGTTAAAAGCAAATATTGAAATAAGAATTAATTTTTAACCCATAAAGGAGGATATGGTAAAAAAATGAGAGGAGTCTTTTTACCCTAGTTTTAATCAAGGGTATGTAGATTTGAGTGCAATAATAAAATCACATGATATTGAAATAAAAACAATAGACTTATATGAAATTAATGGAGCATACATAAGTTATAATAACGAGGAAATATTTGTTATTAATGAGAATCTTGACTGGAAAGAACAAAGATTTGCAATTGCTCACGAACTCTGTCACTACATGCTCTGAGAGAAAAACCATCCATCAAAAATGGAGATAAAGAAAAATTCCAGAGAAATGAGGGCCGATAAGTTTGCAATGAATTTTCTTCTACCAACACAGCCACTCATAAATGTTTATAAGGAAGAAAAGGATACTCTAGAGATTAGCAATATTTTTTGAGCCCCTGAGTTTCAAGTGAAGAAAAAACTTACTTCTTTAATAAATAAATGATTATTAAATGGATAATATAAAAAAGATAATAAGAAAAATTATACAAAATTTATCACTCATAGCAATTATAATATCTATACTAAGCATGTGAGTATCTTATTCATGAAATAACCTAGCAAGAAAAGCAAATGAGATAGCAAATAAAGCTTTAGATGAAAATAAAAAAAGTAATAACTTATACAAAGAACAAAATACCCATATAAAAGAAGGCATCAAGAATAATTCAGTACATTATGCTTTAGAAATAATAAAAGAAATAAAACTTGATATTGGTAAATTAAGAGTTATGGAAGAAATGGATAAAAGCAATCGAGATAGAGACTTTACCAAACATGAAGTTATAAATTTCGTAAAAGTACTAGAAGCATTATATAATTTCTACAAAGAGAAAAAGTTAACTACATCTCAAATAAAAGATAATTTTGAAAGCGAAATAGAGTTTTGATGTGATATAGTTGATGATAAAATAAGTGCCTACTCATATCATAAACACTACCATCTATTTTATGAAATGTGCCAAGAACTAGATTACTAACCTATAAACATGAAAGCAACAATATACTGTAGAAAATCAACAGATAGAGATGAGATGCAACAAAACTCTCTGGATCATCAGCTTGATAACTGTAAACTAACAATAGAAAAGTATAATTTACAGCTTTTTTGTGATCCTATTGTAGAATCAGTAAGTGCAAAAGAAGAGTTTACGAGAGAGTGATTCAATGAAATGATTAAAAAATGTAAAACTGGCAAAATAGATTTTATTGTAATAGATGAACCTAAAAGACTTTCAAGGAATAATATTGATACTTCTAGGGTAATTGACTTGATGGATAAAAAAATGATTAAATGAATCTATGCGACTACAAGAGTCTACCTTTCAGAAAACCCAAGAGATAAATTCTTACTTCAACTGGATCTATCACTCTCCAAAATGGATAATGAGGATAGAAGTATTGATGTAAAAAATAAAATGATTTCCGTTCTCAAAAGTGGTAGATTTCTTGGAAAAGCTCCTTTTTGATATAAGAACGTATGACCAAAGGGGAAAAAAGAAATAGTAATAGATGAAGAGAAAGCACCATACCTAAAAATGATTTTTAGACTTAAAACGCAAGGATATTCCTACAAAGAAATATGAAAGAAACTCTTTGATGCCTGATGTAAAAATAGTGTCTGAAGACCCTACCCTACATCAACAATTCTCGATATTATTCAAAATCAATTTTATGTATGAATCATGAAATTTGCATGAGAGATATATGAGCATAAACACGAAAAAATTATATCTTCAACCTTATTTAAAGAAGCAAATGCAGATAAAAGATGATATACCCCTATTTCTAATCCTAGAGAAACTTTTCCCCTCAAGTGAATACTCAAGTCATATGATACAAAAAAACCTCTTATAGGTTATATAGGTAAGTGAAAATACATATACTATAAAACTCATAGTAGAGATTCTAAAGTCAGTGAATGAAAAGTAAATATAAATGAAGATATTATCATAGAGTCTTTTTGAGAAAAGATAAAAGAATACGAAATAAAATGAGAATTAAAAAAACATATAATAAAAGGGATAAAAAGTTTTTATGGAGACTTAATAAAATGAAATAAAGAAAGTATTAAAACTCTTAAAACAAAACTCACGAAACTTTCAGATAAAAAAGAAAAAATCCTAAATTTATATTGTGACTGATGAATTGATGCTACAAAATATAAAAATTTAATAAATGAGATTGAAATAGATAAACTACAAATCACAGATGAATTGAATAAATTTATGGATATAGATAGAACTTTTTTAGAAAATGCCCTTAATATGGTCGAACTCCTAGAAAACCTTTATAGTAAACGGAAACAAGGAAATAAAAACGATAGGGTGGCAATTATGAAATTAATCTTGGTCGAACTTTTTATAGACAATCAAAAACAGCTCCACATTCAAGAGAAAGAGCTGTTTGAGATTATAAAAATTTATGCTTTAAGTAAGAAAAAAAGATTGGAGGTGCCAACCGGGTTCGAACCGGTGTGAAAGGTTTTGCAGACCTCTGTATGACCACTCTACCATGGCACCAAATAGTTTACTCTATAGTAAAGCAAACTGATTATATGAAACTTGTCTAAAAAATCAAAATTTTCTTTCCATTATTCCCCTCCTTAAATGTTAGGGAGGGGTTATTCACTTTTTACTTTACAAGTAAAACTAGTAAAAAGTTCTTCATATCTTGATATATCCTTCGTTCACTTAGAGATAGCAATCGTAAGTAAAAATGCCTTATTTTGACCACATACATATGCAGTCTGGAGGAACTTCAGACTCGGAGTATCTTGATTGTATTTTGCTTCAAAAACATAGAGTACACTCTCTTCATCATCACTAAAAACTAACTTTTTAGACTCAAGCTGAGCATAATCTACATAGTCTCTGGAAGCTCATACACTATTCAAGATGGAAAATTCTTTTGACGTAGTAAATGAGTTGAGGGTATCAGACAGGATGAGAATATTATTCTTTACGCCACTCTTTGCTGTTTTTGAACTCGCAGCTAACTCTATCACCCCATTACTTGGATTTGGTAGAGTATTATCATCATTATCTATCACATCCCAAGAAGATGGAAGCTGAATAGAAAAATCACTCGTCTGATATTTAAATAATCATTCTGAACTTACCGTTGAACCATCCTCCTCTCAACAAGAAGCGAGAAACAAAATAGAAAAAACAATAACAAAGATTTTTTTTCACATAGTAGAATATATTTAGAAAACAAAATTATTAAAAATATCAACAAGATCTCTCCATCCATTCTCAAAAATTATTGGAAGAGCCAGTAAGAGTACTATGAATAATAATATTACAAATATGCCCCAACTAAAAACCCTCCTGGATGTAACTTTTAAACTAAATAGTAAAAAGAAATAATACAAAAAAGATAAGAGCAAAAAAATATAAGTGAAAGGTAAAAACTGAACCAATACGTCAAAATAAAAATTTGCTCCTACAAAATAGAAGTTCAGAAAAAATATCAGAACAGATAAAATCAATATTATTTTTGCAGACTTATAACGGATAAGAATAATATTCTCACTATCCTGAAAAGCTTTATTTGAAAAATCTCTCAATCACATCTTGCTTTTTTTGTATTTAAAAATATATTTACTACTATAAATTACTTTTCTAATGATATTAATAAATGAGTTTAACACAAGAGCAAATTGAAAAATTATCCAAGAACCTTAGTAAGATAAATCTAGACGATCCAAAGCTCGTAGGAAATATCAATGAAATACTCGCCTATATAGATTTGTTATGAGAAGTAGATACCACTGGAGTTGCTGGTACTAGCACTGTAGTTGAAAAAAATAACGTATTAAGAAAAGATATTGAAGGAGAAAAAACAATTTCAAGAGAAGAGCTTCTCGCTTGTTCAAAACAAAAAATTATTCAGGATCAAATAGCAATATCTAACATAATGTAAGAAAAATGATAACATCACTCACGCTCAAAAACTTTAGAAACTTTAAAGAAAGGTCATTTCATTTTGAGTGAGAAAAAACATTTATCATTTGAGAAAACGGTATATGAAAAACAAATATACTTGAGGCGCTCAGCCTCCTCACACATAACTCTATCACTTGAATTGACTTCGAAAAACTCGTCAATAATTGAGAAGAGGTATTTTTCATAAGTTGTGACGATGATGAATGAAATACGGTTTCGATATCCTTTGACCAAAAAGAAAAGAAAAAAACATATATTATAAATGGAAAAAAAACGAGCAAAAGAAAGCTCTGAGAGGTATTTACGAAAAGTGTTACATTCTCCCCTATTATCATGAACCTTATGTACCTATCCCCATCACTCAGAAGAGATTTTATTGATAACATACTTACTAACTCATACCCAGAGTATGAAAAATTATTAAAAGAATATAAAAAAATACTCAAACATAGAAATAAGCTATTAAAAAATATCAGAGAAAATAAAAGTAGTCGAGATGAAATTATATTTTGGAATACTCAATTTATTGAAAAAGCATGTGAGCTCTACCAATTCAGATTCATTATAGTATGATTTCTTGAAAAACACATCAAAAGTGCCAAAGAATATTTTAGAGGAAAAATAGATGATATTTCTTTCATCTACCAACATAAAATACAAAAAGATGATAGAGAAGGAAGCATAAAAAAATACCTTGATGAAAACTTTGAGAGAGATATTATACTAGGAAATACACATATTGGACCTCATATTGATGACTTTGATATAGAAGTGAATAGTGTAAAGCTCATAGACTTTGCTTCCAGATGAGAGACAAAAAGTATTATCATATGGTTAAAGTTACTTGAGACTGCATTCATAGAAAATATCACAAAAAAGAAACCTATATTATTGATTGATGACCTTTTGAGTGAATTAGATGAGGACCATAAACTTATGCTCGTGAATAAAATCAAGTATTATCAAACATTCATTACGAGTATTGAACTCAAAACTCAAGAAGATAATTTAATTAAGTTATAAAAAGAAATCTTGTAAAGAAGAAATGTGAAAAACTATGGTAAAGTTGGCTTTTATAGATAATATAGTCTATATTTTTATATTAATTAAATATAGAACATGAACTTTACAAAAAAAACAATACTTACTCTCTTTGGAAGCCTTTTATTATGACTATCATCAGTACAGGCTGCAGGGATCGATCATTTTGAGGTAAAACTTAGTCCTGAAAACTCAAAAGTGGGAGAAGCCCTCGATCTAGAAATTGAGGCAGTTGATAAAAATAACAATATCATTGATGACTATAATGGAACTATCCTTATATTCTCTGAAAGTGACCCTGAAGCTGAACTTCCAAGTGCATTAGAAGAAAATACCTATACATTTAGTGCTTCAGATCAATGAAAAATAAAATTTGAAAATGCAGTAAAGTTTAAGGCAAAGTGAAATCAAGATATATACATATATGATCTTAATGATGATACCGTACTTTGAATATGAGAAGCGGTAATTGAAGAAGATGAAAAAGAAACCCTTCTCGATATAGAAATACTCTCTCCTGAAAGCTGACTTACTATTCCAAATAATACTATTAATCTCTCAGGTACATCTAAAAAGAATCATACTATTAAGCTTATAATAAATGGAACGACTGAGCTTCTCGTAACTACAAATAATCAATGATTATTTGAAAAAACGATAGAAGACTTACAAAACGGAGAAAACACTTTTAGGGCTCAAGTATTAAATTCAGATGAAGAAGTAGTATGAGAATCAGATGAAGTAAAAATATCCGTAGAGTCAAACCTTCCAAGACTCAAAAATATCAAAACAACTCCTGAGCAAATAGAAGCTGAAAATAGTTTTGATATAGAAATCATCACCACTGAAGGTCTCTCTGAAGTAAATGTTATTATGAATGAAACACTTACAAAACTACAAAAAGATGAAAGAGATGAAGCATTATGGAAAAAGAGTATATATGCTCCTGCTGACGCTGGAAATTATCAAATTGATGTAATACTAAAAGATGAGATATGACACGAAGTAAAAGAAGTATGAGCTTCTAGCATTATTGTTACCGCAGTAGAATTAAAAGCGGCAGAACTTGTAGAATGAGAAGAGTTTACTCCAAATGAAAATACTGAAACTGATAAAAAAGAAGAAACAGAAAGCTCTGAGGATTCAAATAAAAAAGACTTAAAAATAACTGGAATAAAGGTAGTAGAATTGAAATCAAAATCGATAGTAACCTGGGATGAGGTAGATGGAGCAGAAAGCTATAATGTATATAAGAAGGAAAAAAATGAGAAATTAGAACTTATATGAAATACAAATACTCCAGAGTTTGAAATAGAATTTGGAGGAGACAAGATAAAATATGACTACTTCTCAATTAAAGCGGTCTGAAGGATTGATGATGGAAGTGATACTGGAGAAATATATGAATGAAGTCTGTCGGATGCTACCAAGGTACAAACAGGTCCTGAAGTTTTGTTGCTCTTTATCCTCGCACTCTTCGTATGATGAATAGTATTTGTTTTTAATAAAAGAAAAGCATAAATAGATAATTTATGCTAAATCTCTTCCTATTATATAAATAGGAAGAGATTTTTTAAAACCCTCTAAGTCACTCCCCGATAAAAAGCCCTCCATTTTTCTTGATAATATCTAAGAATACTCAATACAACTCCTCATCAATTGGTTTTGCTATCTCTTTGAGCCTATTAAAACTCATAGAGAACTTAAACTTTCATATTTTATAAAATAATTCTCTATCAAAAATAGATGAATATTTTTTTATTGTTTTTGATAAAAGTTCAAGAGGAATTCATAGTTCAGTATCATTTACTAAAGCTGATTCAATGAGAGATAGCTCTAAACAAGATATCTTAAAATCAGAGCCTTCAATTCTCTTAAGAATAACAAATTCTGATAACTTAGAGTAGATATTTATTTTACTCCCATGTACTTTAGCTGATATCGTTTTAAATATAATCTCAAGATTTCCTAATGTAATTTTTTTATTCAAGTTTCTCGTTACTATGAAAATCTTTTCTGGAACCTCAAAGTTCTTCATATGGAGTTCAAGTGATTTTCTTCCAGATATAAAATAATCATTTCCAGCATAGAAAGTGATATATTTTTTTAACAATTTGAAATAATACTTTTCTAATAGATCTATGGAATTTAGTTTCATATCGTCTTCACTTGGAACCACATATACTCATGCCTTAAGTCCAACCACTATTCCTTCTGCCTTGAGTCTGTATATGACTTTATTTACTTGATTCTTATATTCATCCTTCCTTTCTGGATCTACCATTTCAAATATATCATCCTTGAAAAATACTTTTCATCAATTTTTCAACATTTTATTCACAATTTTGTCAAAACTTAACATAATTTTTATTGGCTTTAAATAGATAAAAAAACTCTATAAAAATTATAGAGTTTTTACTATAAAAATCAAAAGTTTTTTACTATAAAAATTATTTACTTATCTTGGAATAAACTATAGTATTTTCTAACTCTTCTATTTGAGGCTAAAATTCATATTCTATTTCCTATTACTAATAGTAACTTGTGGAAATGGTATCGTAATTCCTGCTTGTTTAAAAGCGAGATTAATAGTTTCGGTTACATTTGATTTTGTTTGAAAGAAATTTCCATTCTTTGAGTCTACCCAAAATCTAAGACTGAGACCTATAGAACTATCAGCAAGATCAGTAACGAATATATCTGATGCTGGTGCCTTGAGAACATTTGGGAATTTTTCTATCACTTGCAACATGATAGTTTTTGCTTTTGTTATATCTGTATCATAGTCAACTCATACATCTATCTCAACTCTTCTTTTATCATTCGTATGAAAATTAGCTACATTCTCTTCTAAAAATTTAATATTTGGAATATAAAACACCACTCCATCAAATTGTTCTACCTCACTAAAAAGTGCATTAACTTTTCTTATCTTTCAAACCTTTCCTCATATCTCTATAATATCACCATTATGATAGGTTCACTGAGTTACCATAATAATTCAGGCTACAAAATTAGAAAGAAATATCTTGAGAGTGAAACCAATTCAGAATCAAAGTCATCACATAAATATTGCCATATCTACTCATAGGATTCAGAGTGTAATAGTAAAACCAAGAGTCAGTATGGTTATATTTGCAGTTCTAGTAAGGACCCCTATAAGTTCCTCTTTATTTCCACCTTCTCCGTCTGCTGAATTTTCCAAATATGAAGTTAATTTAGCACTTACTACTTTTGATACAAAAAAAGTAAGAACTATAACAACAGATGCAAATATTAGGTTCAAAAGTAATTCTGTAGAAAAGAAGCTGAGTATAAGATTTGTATTTGCTTTTCACTGTTCTAGTTCATTCGCTCAAGCTGAGAACGTTGCTGGTGACCAAAATATTGCTTGAAGTCAGTACAGGAAAGCAACCGTTTTAAACTTATTCATAAAAGAGAGATTATTACTAAATATAGGTATATATTAGCATATCTCTCTTTTTATGGCAAAAATTGCAGACTTTTTATCGTATAATTCTAAAGTTATAATCATCTGGTACGTACCTTCACTTGATATGACTCATACATTTTATAATATTATTATGCCAATGATCCGGACTAGAAGCGTATATTGACCCCGTTTTATTTCCATACCTACTCAAGTCTCTTACTTCATTATGATGTCACAATATTTTATTGTTTAAGGTTCTTATAATCCAATATACTCAACTTCTTGCATTTAAATATGTCTTAGTAGCTCCAGAATCTGTATTTCAAACATTTCAAATATTATATGGAGTCTTCATATTCTTTCATAACGATGTTTCAGCAAGTCAAATACACATAACAAACGTAGGGTCTATATTTCCATCAAGTGATTCATCCACCCACATTTGCCAATGGTTAAACTGACCAACTGCATATTTACTAATCAAGTACTTTTGCCTTTCTACTTCAGTATCTCATTCAAGTTTGAAGACAGAAGAGTTCTTTTCTTTTTGTTTATACTCAAATCATCTCTTTTCCTTAAAATCTAAGTAGAATTTAAACCTATATTTTTCAGGAAGAAAAGCAAATGGCACATCAGCTAAGCTCATAAAGTTCAATGGATCTACACTTTTTTTATCTTGGAAAACTTCCATATGAAGATGTGGCCCGGTCGACATAAAACCAGCTCAAGCCGTACCGTATTCTCATCAGGTTCTTGCAAAAACCTGTCCTGCTGATACAAAATCATATTCTTCAACCATTACTTCACTCAAATGACCATATACCGTTACATATCAGTTTGCATGTCTGATTGCTAAATAGGAATAATCTTGACTTACGGGAGGTTCAACAAAAACTACATACCCATCAGCTGGAGCTTTTATAAGAGTTCATTGGTCTGCTACTATGTCTATTGCATCGTGGTCACTTCAAAACTCTTCCTTATATCATTTATCATGATAATAGGCACTTATACCGAGTATAGGATTAATTGGCCAATCAAATATATTATTTCCTTCTTTATTAAATCAAGTAAGTTTAGATTCTGAATGTATAATTTTATTCAAATTCAAACATCTCTCACTCAAAGTTCTAGATTCTATCGAGTTCTTAGTTATATCAACAAATTCACAGTCATACTTCGTAAGCAAGCGTTCTTTAATAGAATTAAATTTAATACTTTCTTTCAGTGATTTCAATCGTATCTTTTTCTCTAAGACTAACTTATCATTTATATACTTCTCATAGAGGAACTGCTTTCATTTGGATATACGAAGAATATTTTCTTTAAATTCCTTTTTATCACTCAACACTTTTCTCTGAATAATAAGTGATTTCCTTAGTTTTTTTCATAAAACTTCTTTTTTTTCTAAATCAATTTTCTTCACATAAATCTCCGATACAAATTTTCTGTGTTGATCTATAAGCTTTTTCCCAGCTATTTGTATCATTCCTTTAAAATGGATATCATTCAAAAGTTCTCAAATATCTTCAGAGTTCAAGAGAATACTCTTCACATTATCAATTTCACCATTTAGATTAAGTGTATCTTTCTTCTTATATAAATAATTCAAATATGAAAGAAGTATATTCCTATTTTCTAGGATCTTCTTTCTCAATACACTGATAGTATTTTTAATTCCATCAACTTCTTTTTTTGTATCTATTATTTCTGAGTTTGTTTTTGCAATAATATCTGTTGATTCTTCCATTTGTTTATCAAGCGCTGCAATTTGTTCTTTCAATGAGAGTATTTGTTTTACCGTTTCTAAACTTTTTTGCTCATATGCTTTTCTTTTATCTCCTACATTTGTTTCGATATTATTATAGAGATTGATTTTATTTGATACATTAAATATTGTCTTATCCTCAGCCGTAAGATCTCATAAATTACTTTCAAACAATAAATGGTACTGTTTTTCTTTAAAAGTCTCCAAGATAGCCCCTTTCTGATCACTCGAAAGAGCATATACTCAAAAAAATGTAAAAAGAGTCAATAACAGAGCTACTAATATATTTCTCAACAAGGTTTTACGATAACGAAATAATTTGATTCTATTCTAATAAAAAATAGAAATAAAACAATAGGAATTACCAGAAAGCAATAGAGGTAATTAAGAATTACTATTTAGTTTTATTTATTAGCCAATTTAGATATACTACAATAAAGTTATACCTAAATAATCTATTATAAATAATATGTGGTTTATATATTCCCTACTTGGTTTGTTATCTCTATGAATGACAGACTTCATAAAAAAAGCGATGCTCAAAAAATGATGAGACAAAGAAGTTTTTATACTGCTAAGTGGTGTATTTTACCTTATAATACTCTGAATAAATTATTATTTCGCCTCAGATTTTATTATAAATGATACTCTTATACAATCAGTTTTTGTAATAGGTTTTTTTGATTTTTTAACTCCAGTATGACTTTTAACCGCATTAAAATATATCGATACATCACTCGCCTTTATATCTATTAGAATAACTGCCTCATTTCTGGTACTTTATATTTGAACACAAATTTTATGAGATAACTTATCTCTTTATAATATAATCTGATTCTTTGTTTGAGTTATAGCCATATTCTTTTTATCATGATTTAACTTTAAAGATAAACATAAAATACATAAAAAATGAATACTTGCTGTAATCATTGCCATAATATGAGTTACTTGAGCACATTCGTATTTTAAATATGTTGTAAATGATATAAACATTGCTTCATATACATTTTTTAAAATGGTAATAAGTTGTTTATTTATTATTCTTTATATGACCCTAAGAAAGAAATTTAAAAACTTCAATATAAAAGAGATAAAGAAAATAATATTCTATACTATTCTCTCTTGTAGTATTTTTACAATATATTATTTATACCTTATGCCAAATATCTATATGCTCTGACCACTTTCACTCTGATATAAATTTCTGTCTTATTCCATTATAGTACCAATAATACTTTCAACTATTCTCTATAAAGAAAAAATTACAACAATGAAAATATTCGCTTTTATCTTAACTATTATTAGTATAGGGTTATTCTTAATATAATTTTACTTTCTAAAAAGATATTATGGTAGAATTAGAAATATAAATATATTTTTGACAATTAATTACTATTACATATAATATATATCTATATTATTCATTAAATTATATATTATGAGTGAACAACAAAACAATGCAAGAGAAGCTATGCCAGAATTCTCAAAAGAAACAAAACAAAAATTTGCAGAAGCAGAAATAAATGGTACAAAAGTTAGTATGAAGGATATAATGCTTGACTGTAGAGAAATCAAAATTGAATGATTAGAAGAAGATACACCTGAAGGTTGAAGTTACAAGATATATGTAGGTAATGACAAACATGAAGACCAATATAAACTTGAAAAAGATAACTCTGTCCTGCTTCCTATATGATACCAAAAATGAGATATTCTCAGAGTAGAATTCTATGATAAAGATTGAAATAAAGTGAGTGAACAAAAAGAAGATATAGATGATATGTTTAAAAATGCTATATAAGTTCACACCTAACAATAAAAAAGTAGTTTTTTGAAACTGCTTTTTATTTTGTTTTAATTCAAGCTTCAATATAATTCAAAAAAGACTACTTTCTAAAAAGATATTATGGCAGAATTAAAAACTCAAAAAAATGATGCAAGCATAGAGGAGTTTCTAGAACAAGTTGAAGATTCACAAAAAAAAGAAGATTCAAAAGAGCTTCTTAAAATATTTACTGAAGTTACAAAAGAAAAAGCCTCTATGTGGGGAGGAAGCATAGTTTGATTTGGTTCATATCACTACAAATCAGATAGAAGTACCCAAGAATGAGACTGGCCACTTACTGGTTTTTCACCAAGAAAACTAAATATATCTATCTATATCATGCCTGGGATAAATAACTATCCAGAACTTTTAGATAGTTTAGGAAAATGCAAGGTCAGTAAATGATCTTGTCTTTATATCAAAAGATTATCTGACATTGATATCCCTACTCTCAAAAAATTAATTAAAATTTGAGTAACAGATATGAAAAAGATGCATAAAACTAAATAGTTTTATGCATCTTTTCTAAACTCTAGAATAAAATCTCTTATAGTTTCCAGAATGAATCTAAATTTAGTTTCATCTTCTTCAAGAAGGGTTCATCTAAATCAATCATAAGTAGAGTTGAATCAACTCAAAGGAACGATACATACACCAGTTTTTGCGAGTAAATAATAGCAGAATTTTTTATCAAATCTTATAACCGTAGTTAATGCATCAGATATAAATTCTTTAATATTTGGTTCTATAATATCCGGAATATATTCTTGGTTTATTTTTTCTAGATTAAAAGAAACTGATAAATAGAAAGCTCACTTAGGTTTGAGAAAATTTATGAGCGGAATACCTCACAAAATATCCTCAGCAATCTGAGCTCTTTTTTTATATTTCTGGATTCTCAAAGCAAGAGATTCTTTATATCTCTCATCCTCATAAATTTCTGGAAGTACAAACTGAGGAAGTGTGGTAGAACAAACCTCCAACATTTTAGAAGTGAGAATAGATTTAATATATTTTTTAAAATTATCATCACTATCTTCATTGTATACCTCTATCCAACCACATCTAGAACCAGGCCAAGGAAGATCTTTTGATATACCCTTCATAGAAATACCTGGAACATCTCATATGACATCAGCGAGTAACACTCTATCCTTTTCTTCATACGTAAGTTTCTCATAAATCTCATCAAAAATAAGAAAAAGATCATATTTCTTTGCTATAGCTACTATACTCTCTATATCTTCCCTACTAAAAATATACCCTGTTGGATTATCAGGGTTGATAACTAATATTCAAACAATATTTGGATTATATTTCACTTTGTTCTCAAGCTCTTGTAAGTCAGGCTTCCAATCATTATTTGGATCAAGCGTATAGGTGATATGACTAGTACCAGCATGTGCTGCCTCCGCAGAAGAGTGCGTAGAGTATGCAGGGTTTGGTCATATCACCCTCGAATCAAATGCCAAACTTTTATATATTTTATTTATAGCGTCTCATAAACCATTAAAAAATATAATATTATCCTTGGTTATTTTTTTATTCTTTGAAACTATATATTCTCTTGTGGTATCTAATCCCCTACTTGGAGAATATCAATATACTCTATCATCTTGCAATGCACCTGATACTATATCTTTTATCCAACCAGGAACCTTTTCTCATTTTTCAATCGGGTCTCAAATATTTTCCCAAAAAATCTCTTTTCAAAAATTCTGTATTTTTTTAGCCACCTCAACAATATCTCTTATTTCGTAAGATAATTCTTTGTGACCAATATGTAATAAATTTTTTCGCATAATTATATAATTATTAATCTCATAAATTTTGTATAAAAAGCTCTATAAATAACATAAAAACAAAGAATGCAAATCATGTTAAAAATATAGATGCTCAAATCATCTTAAAAAAAAGCATTCATAGAATATAGAGTGTTATCAGAAATCACTGCCTGAAGCTCGATATTATATTTGCAAAGTATATCTTTCACCTAAAATAAACTTTCTTAAAAAAGTAAATTACCAATGTTAAAAATGATGATAAACCAAGTGTAAAAGTAAATAATATAGAAGAAACTGACGTTATTCTATACTCATATGGATCTAAGTAATTGAGAATCAATATAAAAGTTATAAAACTCAAAACTGAAATGGAAAACACAATAAATAGAATGAATCTTTTCTTCATGAACTAAAAACTTTAATAAACTATTTTAATAACTCTCTCTTATAAAAAGAAGCAAGTATCATGGTAAATACTCCATATATAAGTATGAAATTAAAAATACTAAATAGTATAAAAAATACATCATTCTTTATACTTAGGCTCTTTAATTCCGTTTCAGAAAGATCTGAATATTTTAAAATAAGCCCTTGATAATAGGTATATTGTGCAGTTGTTTTAAGGTATTCCTCTTCTTCAACTGTAATATCTTTTACTATAAGATAATTATTGAGTGTAGAAGTTTCATTTTCTAGATACCCTCAAGAGAACTTCAAAACGAGAACAAAAGGAGATAGTATTAACAATATTAACACAAATCTTGATAAACTTTTCCAAGACTTTGTCAAAGAAAAAGATTTTTTAATATATTCAATAGCTTTTTGATTATTTCTTACATCTTCAATAAATATAAAATATACAAAACATATTCTATAAAATAGATACGCCAAAATCAAAGATGACGCTAAAAACAGTATCAAAATAATGATCGTAAAATAATTATTCTCTCCGTCAGTACTCGATTGTATAATAAGATTCTTTGAATCTTCGAATCATACAAATAAGGCCAATAAAAATACTAAAATAATAAATAACACTACTGGTATAAGTAATACCAAAGCATTAAAAAAAGTAATTGAAATATATTTCCTCATCCTTCAAATATTCCAATAATAATTACTCAAGTATTTTAGCTTCTTTCCCTTAAGATATTCAAGAGTGAAGTGAATAAGTAAAATATAACCATATAAATATGCCACTACAAATATAAATTTTGAAAAATATAAAAGGATATTCACTATCCAATCAACTCACAAACTATTTGAAATAACCTGAAATGATAAATCTTTTATATTGAGATCTACAAAATATCAATATAAAAATATAATCAAGACCAATGGAACCATGGCCAGAAATCATAAAATGATCGACCATAAAAATATAATCAATTTAGAAATATTCCAATGAAGAAAGTTTTTATAGAGATACAAAATATCGAGGAAAATATTTTTAATCAAAGCAACCATGACAAATAATATTAAAATATAAGTATGTCATTCAATATAATAATAAACAGCTTTTTTGCAACTTGAACTACAAAATAGAGGAATAATTTTATTTTTTCATTTTTTCAACTATAATCAAACAATTAGACACAAATACTATATATGAAAAAACATGAAATCATATTTTGAAGTCTCAAAGTCCCTCTAGATTTTTTAACCATATTCTTTAGTTTTTTTATTGCGAGAGAAATTAGACTCATAACTGACCTCCTTCCAAATATCCATCTTCCAATTCAAACCATTGATATACTTGCACTATTCACTTTTGCTCTTCTTTGAAGCTTTTTGTTAGTATTTATGTTTGCCACCCATTCACTCTATTTTATCAAAATCACAAATTCTAAGATTAAAGAATTTCTAGAAATTATTAGATATTCATTTTATTCTTTTATATTCTTTTCTGTAATAGTATATGGAACACAATGAATTATATTTGATGCAGAAATCCCAAGACTTATAATTTTATTCACTTTTATAATTGCAACTACACTTATCATATTAGAAAGAATTATTATCAATCATTTTTGGTATTTTTTATTAAAAAAATGATATATAGAAAAGAAAAAAGTCCTTTTAATAACCAATCAAAATGAAATAAAAGAAATCCTAGATGATATCAAATCATCAAGGATTTATAAAATAATTTGATATGCCAATTCAAAAACCATTGCCTTGGAAAAAATCAAGTATATATGAGGCTTGGAAAATATCCAATCTCTTCTAGAAATAAAAAAATGTGATGAAATACTCTATATAGATAGTGATTTTACAAAAAAGGATCTTTTAAAACTCTGGGAACTCTCTAAAATTTTTTGAACTAGATATAGATATATAACCAACTCTTTTGATATTACAAAAACAAATACTACTCTCTCTCTAATAAATAACATTCCTGTTATTGAAATAAAAAATACCCCTCTTGATAATTGGTGAAGAATAATAAAAAGAATATTTGATATATTCGCGTGAATTGTATGAGTGATACTCCTCTCTCCGGTCATGATTATCACAGCTTGTATTATTAAACTTGATGACCCTAAAGCACCTATCATATATAAGAATAGACGAATATGACAAAACTGAAAAATATTTAATATGTACAAGTTTAGATATATGAAATGGAAGTATTGTATAAAAGATAGTTACTGAATTGAAAATTCTCAAGATGAAGCTCTCCTATTTGAACAAGAACTTATTAAAAAAAATTCCTCAAGGTCAGGACCTCTTTATAAAATAAAAAATGATCCGAGAAAAACAAAGATCTGAACCTTTATAGAAGAGTATTCCATAGATGAGATTCCTCAATTCTTTAATATAATTTTATGAAATATGAGTCTCGTTTGACCAAGGCCACACCAACCAAGAGAAGTGAAACAATATTCACTAGAACAAAGAAGACTCCTTACTATAAAACCTTGAGTTACCTGAATGGCTCAAGTAAATGGAAGAGATACCAATGATTTTATCAAAGAAGCTAAACTTGATATATTTTATATTGAAAATTGGAGTCTACTTATAGATATAAAAATCATTCTAAAAACCTTTAGTATCATTTTAAAGCGAAAATAAGTATTATTTATAAATAATACTTATTTCTCTCTGATCATTTTCTGAAGTCTTTTCTAAAATAATTTCTATATCACAATCATAGTGTTTTTCAATTAATTCTGGCCATTCAACAAGAATGATTCCTCTATTATTATCAAGTATATCCTCTCCCCCTATAGCAAAAAATTCATCATAGTTTTTGAGTCTGTATAAATCAAAGTGATATATATCATAATATTTATTATAATATGTATAAGTAGGAGAGATAATATTCTCTGAAACTCCCAATAAATTTCTAATAATATATTGGGACAGAGTAGTCTTACCTGCTCACAAATCTCCTTTTAAAAAAATTATACATGGCCTTTTCAACTGTATATCTAAATCAGTAATATCATTTAAGAAATATTTTCTTTTCACGAGCAAGGGAAATTAGGTTTTAAATTTGCTTTAAAAAATCTTTTATTATATAATAAGTACATAATACTTATTAATTATATCAAATATATGGAAACTTTAATAGAAGTAAATAAAAAAGAAGAAAATTGAGTTCTTATATTTCAGTTTAACTGAGAGCTTGATGAAACAAATGCTGATAAAACTTTTAAAGCTATATATGACCAAATTTGAGATTTTAAAACGAATTCAAAAATCATCTTTAATCTATCTGAGCTAAAATACCTGAACTCAAAATCAATTTGATATATTGCGGATGTTTTCTCGAATATAGAAGATGTAGAATGAAAAATGTATATTACAAACTGTAGTGAATGAGTAAAAGATATACTTGAACTCGTAGGTATTACAACTATTGTTCCTACACTTGATGATGTAAGTGACGCTTTAGCAGATATAGGATAATATAAATATCAATAGACCTAATATTTTATAGAATATTAGGTCTATTTTATTGTACCAAGTCTTTTAATTTCTTTTCAAATTTATCAAGGCTAAAATCCTCTGCACGTTTTTCACATTCTCATTTCATATCAAGACATTTCTTTGGTGTTAAATAGTTAACAGCATCCATTATATCACTTACTTCTGCTCAAGCAGGTATTAAAACCCCTGTTTTTTTATCTATAATTGTTTCCTTTAAACCTCACTCATTCACTCATAGAACTGGTTTTCCAGCTGCCATACTCTCAACTGGACTCATACCAAAATCTTCATCCACTGGAATATAAATGGTTGCAATACACTTCCCTACATAATCTGTAAATCAAATATTTCATGGGAGAGTAATAAAAGTTATATTTTTATATCATCTCGCGAGGGTAAAAATATATTCTTTTGCAGGATCATTCTCGCCATAGATAACTAACAATTTCTTATCTGGTAATTGTTTAAAGGCTTTCACAATATTATCAACCCTCTTCGCATCTGATAATCTTGCAAAACTTAAATAATAATCTTCTTGTGCAATATATTGAAATTCTTTTAAGTTTACAGGTGGATAGAGAACTTTAGAATCCAATCATAAAAAATTCTTAATCCTTTTTTGTGTATTTATTGAGTTTGTTAAAATAATATCTATTTTTGATATATCATACTCATACATTTTCTTGAAAAAAAACGATAATATATTGAAAATAGGTCGTATAACAAATGGAACTTTCTGTAAATATAATGGTCTTAGGTCATATAAATATCTTGGTGGAGTGTGACAATAATAATATTTTTTTATATCTTTATTATTTTTTATCTGCCTTACTGCACTAATGGAATCTCAAGAAAATAAAACACTATTATATTCTTTTAAAAACTTCGTCCCAAACATAAAATCTTTTTTTAACTTCAGATGTCTAAAGCCTTTTTTAAATATTTCACTAGAGACTTCTATCATCTTTCATGTAAATCATTCTTTTCTCAAATCAAAACTCCCTTTACTAAAAAACCCAGTAGCTATATCTGCCCCCAATATTTTCCCCATCATTAAAATTAGCCTTTCTCATCCCCCTTTATAAAGAAATGTATCATGTAAAATTATTACCTTATTCTTTTTCATATACTATAACTTATTTTTTAATTCTACTATCAGATTGAGTGCTGCAAGTGGTGTGAGACTATTGATATCAATAGTCTCAATTTCTTTCTCAATCAAAGAATCTTTTTCTATATACTCTACCGTAGGCCCATCAATACTTCCTCAAATACTCATCTGCGCTCAAAAAACCTTATTATGCTCCAGTTCTAACTTTCAAAGCATATCTTTTGCTTCATCAATAACGGAAGTATTCAGTCAAGCGATTTTAGCCACCTCTAATCAAAAAGATTTTTTTATTCCTCATTTTACAATTTTTCTTAAAAAAACTAGTTCTCCATCATTCTCTCCAACTGCTACTGAAAAATTATCTACTCAAGAAAGACTCTCTGACTCATCAATAAGTTCATGATAATGGGTAGCAAAAAGGGTTTTTGCTTTAATTCTATCATGGTTTTCTTTTAGAATTGCCCAAGCAAGACTCATTCCATCATACGTTGAAGTTCACCTTCATACTTCATCTATAATCACAAAACTATTTTCTGTAGAATTATTGAGAATATTTGCAACTTCCTGCATCTCAACCATAAAAGTTGATTGACCGAGAAATAGATTATCATTCGCTCAAACTCTTGAGAAAATTTTATCCACCAATCATATAGAAGCCTTTTCAGCAGGTATAAAACTCCCAATATGAGCCAACAATACTATAAGAGCATTTTGTCGTAAGAAAGTTGATTTTCATCACATATTTGGACCAGTAATAATATGCACATATTTCTTATCAGATAGATTGAGATCATTACTTATGAAATCTTTTTGAGTGTTCTCTATAACAGCATGTCTTCATTTTTCCACTTGAAATTTATACGAATGAGAAATGATAGGCTTACAATAATTATTCTTATATGCATTAAAGCTATTAGTAGCTGTAAAATCAATAAGAGATACTTTCTCACTCATATTTTTTATGTCAACAAAGCCTTGCAATATATCTTCTCTAATATTTAAGAAAATCTCATATTCTTTCTCTGCAAGAGAAGTTTCCGCCTCAATTAATTTTCACTGAAACTCTAGCAACTCCTTTGTGATAAATCTCCCTGCATTTACCAATGTCTGCTTGTGAACAAAACTGCTAGGAACATTCGATATTTGATTCTTAGACACTTCAATAAAATACCCTGAAGCTCCAGTATATTTGATTTTTAAATTAGAAATTGACGTAAAATCAATAAGTTCAGACTGATAAGAAGCAAGCCATTCCTTAGAAGAAGAAATAATTTTTCTATAGTTATCAACTGTATCATCGTATCAAGAAGCTATTATATTTCCTCACGTAATCAGAATATCAGGCTCTTTATCTATAGCGCTGCCTATAAGGTCGATAATTTTTTGTATTACTTCCATAAAGAGGAATAAGTATTAATTATAACAGTCTATTTAGTGTAGTTCATTTGTAAAGAAAAATTTTGATATTTTTATAAAAACAATATCCTTTAAAAAAAGAAAAATATATAATAAGAAAGTAAATAATGATCAAAGTAAGCAACAAAGATTCGATAATAGACATCATCAAAAAAATAGAAAGTTCTAAAAAGAATGAAATAGTTTTAGAGTTCCCTATTTGAAACTCAATACTTCATAATTATACCTCTTTAAAGATATTAAAAAATAAAGTAAAAAATAAAAATCTTGTAATAGTAACAAGTGATGTAAATGCAAAAAAAATATGAAAGAACCTATGAATTAAATTTAGTATTATAAAAGATGAAAAAGTAATAAAAAATATAGATTTATTGAAGTATAATTATACATTTTTTGAATATTTAAACTTTTTACTAAAAAGTTATTATAAAGAAGGTAAGAACTTTATCTTACAAAAAAAAGATAATTCTTTTGTGAACTCAAAATACGATAAAATACTGAAGTATAAATATACAAAAAATGAGAAATCAAGAATATGATTTTTTATTTCTTGACTTCTTATATCCATACTCCTTCTCATATTTATTTTTTACTTTGCAGTTAATAAAACTTATATTAGTATCACTCCTGAAATTACAATAAAAACAAGAGCAAAGAACCTCACTTTCCGTGAATGAGAAAATAATGAAATATTAGAAAATAAAAATGAAATTAAACTAAAAAAAATATCAAAACTTATATTCTTAAATGATACTTTTGGAACATCTTGAATATTCGAAGATCTTACATTGAGAGCCAGATGAGAAGTAACACTCATAAATTATCTCAAAGAAGAAGTAACACTCATAAAGAATACAAGACTAGAAACAGATGAATGAATTACCTATACCATTGCAGATAAGGTTACTATCCCCTCCGCAATAGATAATAATAATTGTTTAGACGAAAAATGTGAAAAAATAATCCCCTGAACCATAAAAACTCCAGTTAAAGCAAAAATGCAAGACAATAAATGAACTGTAGTTTGAGAAAGAGGAAATATAGAAGCAAAAACTACTATGTACGTACCCTGATTATGAGAAGATTTAAAAGATGCAATCTATGCAACTGCAAACCAAAACTTCACTTGATGAAGTAACAAATATGATAAAATTGTATGAGAAAAAGATATTGAAAATGCAAAAAAAATCCTTGAAGAAAAACTAAAAGCAAAAGCACTCAAAGAGTTAAAAGAACAGATACAACAAGATAATAAAAAGAATAATATAACCTATGAAATATTATGAATTGATAAAATAATTGAATATTCTGATTTACAAATTACTGGTGATGAAAATATAAATATATGAGATAAAAAAGATAAAATATTTCTTTCTGGAACTATAAAAATTTCTACACATCTCTACAATAAAGATCTTGTTATCAATAAACTCAAATCAACCATAAGAGAAAATCTACTTACCGATATAGAAAATATTAATTTTATTAATGATGATTCCTTAAGGGTATCAAATATTATATCAAAAACTACTGATCCTCTTACTATAAAAATAACTGCAGAAATAGAGGTTTTCTACTCTCATAATTTCCTCAGTAAAACAAGTAACTATGTAGAGAAACTGAAAAATACTATAAGTGGTATAGATAAGGGCGAAGCCCTAAAAAATCTTATAAACAACACAAAAATAAGTAATGCAACTATAGAAACAAGACCCTTTTTCATGAAAAAAATATCAAAAATTCCAAAAAACATAATCTTTAAAATAAATAAGAATTAAAAAAGTTCAGAATAATATCTGAACTTTTTTAATTCTTATTTTCAAAGTGTATTCTTATAATTATCTTTTATATCCTCATCCACTTCTATTACTTCACCCCCTATAACCTCAACTACTTGATCCTCATCTTCTTCCTCAAGAAAATCAACCTCTTCCACCTCAACCTCCTGATCCTCAGCTTTTTTCTTTTGCCTGAACTACCACTGGTTTTATAGGGTTCTTTTGTTTAAAGGTAGCAAGAATAAATTCTGCATCACTTTCAGAAACATTAATAAATGAAAATTCTCTGAGTACCTCAATCCTTCAAACATCTCCTAATTTAGAACCTGTTTCCTTTTCAAGAAACTGAATGAGTGTCCCTGGACTCATATTATCTTCTCTCCCTCTTGCAACAAATAACCTTTGTTGACCATTTGATCTGGTCCTCACATCCTCTTTTACATCTGTATAGTGTGCTTCATCAAACTCAGTATTATAAGATTCTTTTAACAGAGCAGATATCACTTGTTCAGGAGTTCATGTTTCTAATAATTGTTTCGCTAGGTCAACATAATATTCTCCTTCTGCACCTATCACTTTTTCCTTGATATTATTAATCAGCCTTTTCTTTTTAAATTCAATGACATGACTCACATCAGGTAATTTCTCAACCGATATCTTTTGTTTTATCGTTCTTTCAATATACATAAGCATTCTTGAATCTCTTGAACTTACAAAACTAATTGCCTCTCCTTTATTTCATGCTCTCCCAGTTCTTCAAATTCTATGAGTGTAGGTTTCTGGATTATCTGGAAGAGAATAGTTTACTACTTGTGTAAGATTATTAACATCAATACCTCTGGCAGCAACATCAGTCGCAACAAGAATAGTAATAGTCTTTGTTTTAAATCTCGTCAAAGTTTTTTCTCTTTGTTTTTGATCAATATCACCATGAATTCCTTCTACTTTATATCCTCTACTCATAAGCCTTGCAGCTACATCATCAACATTTGCTTTTGTTTTACAAAAAATTAATCCATAAAAATCAAACTCAACTTCTATTACTCTGCAAAGAGCTTCAAACTTATCTCTTTCATTTACTTTATAACACTTTTGTTCTATATCCTTATTTGTCAGCTCTTTTCTCTCAATAGAAACTAGGTCATGATCTTTGATATACTTGTGAACAATATCCTTTATTGCTCTTGGCATAGTTGCAGAAAATAGTAATACTTTTTTCTCTTTCGGAGTATATTCAATAATTTGTTCTATATCTTCTTTAAAACCTATGTTTAACATTTCATCAGCTTCATCAAGTACAAAGTACTTAAGTGCCTCTATTTTCAAAGATCTTCTTTTTGTAAGATGATCGATTACTCTTCCTGGAGTTCCAACAACAATTTGTGGTCATCTTTTCAAAGCCATGAGTTCATCTCTTACATTTTGTCATCCATAAAGAAGCTGGATATTTACCCCCCTTCCTGCAAAAGATTTAATTTCTTCAGCAACTTGGATAGCTAGCTCTCTTGTGGGAGTGAGTATGAGTGCTTGAATACTTTTTGTTTCTGGGTCTAACCTTTCTAATATAGGTAAAGCAAACGCAGCTGTTTTACCAGTTCCCGTCTGAGCTTGACCAATAATATCTTTCTTACCATTGAGTAAAAGTGGAATTACACCAGCTTGAATAGGACTTGGATGTATATATCATTTTTTCTCTATACTTTTCAGTATAGTTTCTGATAGACCTAAGTCCGAAAATTTTATTTTATCTTCCATAATGTAGAGTTAAAAATATAAATGCAATAAAAAAAGAAGATAACTATTATCAGTTCTTCCTTTGAATCACATTCAGGTAGAACTTCCAAAACACAGAATTATAGCATATAGTCATAAGTTCACTTAACTCTCATATGACTACATACAATCACGGGTGTGATGAGTTTTTGGAACCTCTAATTTTTTTATTGTCAATAGTATATAGAATATCTCAAATAAAGCAAATTTAAATTTTAAAAATACAAAAAAATATGTTATAATTTATAAAATACTTAAAAAATATAAATGGATCAAAAGAAAAATACATACTTGACTCAAATATTCCCCTTTTTATTATGGATTAACAAGCTCAAAAACCCTAGAATACTTAAGATGGATATCATCTCTGGTATTACTGTTGCTCTGGTACTGATACCACAATCTATGGCGTATGCTTGATTAGCAGGGCTTCCAATTGAAGTATGACTTTATACCTCATTTGTCCCTATTATCATAGCAAGTCTTTTCTGATCCTCCCATCAAATGTCTACTGGTCCGGTTACCATAGTTTCACTTATGACTGCTACGGCTCTTGCTCCAATTGCAGTAGCTTGAAGTTGAGCCTATATTGCCTACGCTTCACTTCTTGCATTTTTTATATGAATTTTTTACCTCCTGCTTGGAAATCTAAAACTGTGAGTAATTGTTGATTTTCTTTCTCATCCAGTAATATTATGATTTACAAATGCTGTTGCCCTTATTACAATTATATCTCAACTTCCTAAACTATTTTGAATTACTATAGAAAAGGGAGGAACATTTTTTGAAACTCTTTATAGTATCATTATTACAGCAACTGATAGTACACATCTAATAACTCTTGCCTTCTGAGTATGATCGATCCTCACACTCATGATACTATCAAGAATTTGACCGAAATTACCAAAAATACTTATATTATTAGTATTATCTATAACATTTTCTTATTTTATAGGTTATTATGAAAACTTCTGATGAAGTATAGTACTCAATATACCGAGTGGTCTTCCAGATATAAGTACTCCCATATTTAATAATTATACAAACCTTCTTAATTTTGAAGTACTCTCTAAGCTATGGCTATATGCCATGGTTATTGGTCTCATCTGATTTACTGAATCTATATCAGTTGCAAAGTTCGTTTGATATAAAACAAAACAAAGAGTTTCGGCAAATAAAGAACTCATATGACAATGACTTGCTAATATATCATCAAGTTTATTCGGTGGGTATGGTGTTGCCTGAAGCTTCTCAAAAACTGCCGTAAACCTCAGATGATGAGCTAAAACATGATTCTCTTCAGTCGTAAGTGGAGTCGTTGTTATTATAACTCTCTTATACCTTACACCACTCCTATACCATCTTCCTATTGCAACTCTAGCTTGAATAGTAATATTTGCAGTATTTAGTCTGATAAAATTATGACCCATTATAAAGGCTTGGCATATAGAAAAACATGATGCTATTATTGCGATTATTACTTTTATATTCACCATAAGCTTTAGTCCTAATTTAGAAAAAGCTATATTTATATGAGCAGCACTTTCACTCTCCCTCTATATATATCGTACTATGAGACCAAAAATTACCGAAGTTTCAAGATATAAAGACTGAGAACTCAGAGATGTAGAATTGTTCTGACTTAAAACAAATAAAAAAATTAGCGTCATCCGTTTTGATGGAACTCTTTATTTCGCAAATGCATCATACTTAGAATGAGAAGTTCTTGACCTCATTAGTAAAAAAGAAAAACTGAAAATACTTATTATCGACCTTACTTGGATGAATAGCATAGACTCAACCTGACAAGAGGTACTTGAAAGCCTGGTAGAAAACTTGGATAAACTATGAATTGAAGTTTATATATGCTGAGCAAGAGCAAAAGTAACCGAAAAATTTATAAAAATATGATTCATTAAAAAATTCTGAGATGGAAAAGTTTTTAGTAATGTAGATGAAACATTAGAAGATATTAACGAAAAGTATTGAAAAAATGAATTCAAAACAAAACATTTAAAATCTTACGTAAAAAATAAGAAAAAAGAGCCTACTTTAGAGGATAAAGTAATAAAAAATATCAAATAAAAAATATTTTAAAGTTGACTTTAAAATAAAAATGATTATAAATGCCAGACGTATTCTATGTATTGACTTATATGTTTTATATATCAATATATATACTCTTGTTCATTAACATTCACAAATTATTCGGTTCAAATATGGAAAAAATAAAAAATTCAATGATGAAAGTCATTGAGCTGAAACTGAGAGTATTAAAAAAGGCAATAAGCCTAAACTCAGAATATTCAGCATGTTTAATAGGCGGTCTTATCATTGCTTTAGCAATGGTAAATTTTGGACTCTTTGGTGGAAAGGAAGCTTACCATCATATAGTTCATACACCATGGGTTGATTGGAAAATCCTAGGACATACTATTAATTTGCATTTTGTTGCAAATGATATATTTATGACCTTCTTCTTTGCCATAGCAGCGGTAGAGGTAAAACAAGCTCTACTCCCTGGTGGTGATCTAGATTCAAAGAAAAAAGCAGGAGTTCCATTTTTTGGTTTTCTTGGTGGAGTTTTCGGGCCAATTGGAGTATTTTTACTTATTCTATTTGTTCTTAAACAAACTCAATTTTCAAATGGCTGGGGAATACCTACTGCAACTGATATTGCTATCGCATGGTTTTTTGCAAAAAAAATATTTGGAGAATTCCATCCTGCCGTAACATTCTTAGTAGTAGTTGCTGTACTAGATGATTTTGCTGGAATGGGAATTATTGCAGTTGCATATCCTAATCCAAATTATCCTGTAGATCTTGGAGCTCTATGGATAGTAGCTATAGGTATATCTGTATGCTTTATATTTAATAGAATATACGAATTAAATAGAATATACGAATTAAATAAAGTAACAGTAAAAAACAAGTACCTTGATACTTTCTTCGGTAATTATTGGTTATATCTTATTATAGGTGGTACTCTTTCTTGGGTAGGACTTATACAAGCCCACCTACACCCAGCACTTGCTTTGGTTCCGGTAGTATTTTGTATGCCATCAAGGAAAATAGAGAAGCAACATATGTTTGAAATAAGCAAAAAGGAATCAAAGAAAGATTCAACCACTATGACTCACTTTGAACACCAGTTCAAGCATATAGTTGATATTGGTCTTCTTTCTTTTACTTTTGCAAATACTGGCATATCACTTTCATCTGTTGGTGTAGTCACAGTTGCTGTTGCATTAGCTCTCCTCATTGGTAAAACTCTAGGAATATATGCGTGTACAAAATTTGGTTTATTCTTATTGAAAGTAAAACCAAAGTTTGGAAATAAAGAACTATTTCTACTTTCTATGGTAGCAAGCATAGGTCTTACTGTAGCAATATTTGTTTCAGATCAGGCATTTCCTGGTACAACTGACGCAAATGCTCAAGCAAAAATGGGTTCTATTATTAGTGTTCTCTATGGTATTATAGCATTAATACTTGGAAAATTGCTAAAAATAGAAAAAATTACAACGAAAGAAGAAGTCGAAAAAGCAAATTGATATTACTTATATTGGTTTACTATATTGATTTTGACTTGGGATCTTATTACTTCGGTAATAAGATCCCTTTTTTTATTGTCTTAATTTTTAAGTATATAGCAATAAAACTATTTGATTTTTTATATATTATATTTATAATATATGAAGTTAATCATAAACATAAATTAAATGAAAACGAATACTTGAAATACATACCATATTACTGAAGGAGCACCATCTATAAAAAGTAACAAGATCAGTATATTTTCTTGTATGAATAAAGAAATAGAAAATATCATAGAACTTCCAAAAGATGTACCTCAACTAAAAGTAAATATTCCCTGAGAAGCAGAATACAACATTTCTGTAACCTATAATGATATAAGTACCATACTTACAAAACTCCAAGAACTCTATGATAATATTTTTGTAATTACTGATACTAATGTTTGAGCACTCTATAAAGATGAGCTTCAAATAATGTTTTCACCTCAAGAGAATAAGGCTATTCAGTGGGAACAAATGGAAGCTGGAGAAATAAATAAGAATATCTCTACTTGGCAAATACTTATAAACAGTATATTAAATAAATGAGCAACTAGAAACAGCTTAGTAGTAGCTTTTTGATGATGAGTAGTATGAGATATCAGCGGATATGTTGCTGCATCTGCAAATAGATGAATAGACTTTCTTCAAATCCCAACTACCCTCCTCTCAATATTTGATGCGAGTGTCTGAGGAAAAACTTGAGTTGACTGTGAGGCTGGAAAAAATAAAATCTGAGCCTTTCATAACCCTATTAGTGTACTGGTCAATCCTCATTTCCTCTCAACACTCAATGAAGTAGATATTTTGGGGTGATGGGTAGAATGAATTATTAAACATTGAGTGATATCATCAGAACAAGATTTTCATTCTTTCATCAAAGAGTGAGAACAGATATTTCAAGATATATGATCAGAGAAAATATGAGATATTCTCGTTAAAAGTATAGGAGTAAAAGCATGAGTGGTTTCAAGAGACTACCTCGAAAAATGAGAACGTGCGGTACTCAACTACTGACATACTTTTTGACATGCTCTAGAAGTACTCTTCCACCCACCATTGAACCATTGAGTCTCAGTATGATATGGTATAATTTTTTCCAATATACTTTCAACCCAACTAGGCATTGCTTCAGATAATTTTTCACAAACAGTAAATCAAGAACTTATAAAAAAACTAAGAAAGCAAAAATTAGACTCAAATATACTAAAAAACTCTGATGAAGTAATTTCAAAACTAGTAGATAAAATAACAAAAGATAAGAAAAATATCTGAGATGATATTAATTTCATCCTACCAAGTAACTTCTGAAGCTTTACTAAAGTATCAGTTCCACAAGAAACTATCAAGAAAACTTTCACTATTTTTTATAAACTACTCAAAGATGAAAACTTGCTTATAAAGTAAATTTAACATTATATCCCAAACAAATACTATGAATACAATAAGCAAAGAAACTGATATATGATCATGAAATAAAATTATATCATATGACTCTCTCTCAATAAATGAAATTCTCTCACCGGAGAAAACAGTAGTACAAGTACAAAAAACAATCCTTCCATTCATAGATATAATCCTAAAAAAATGATTCTGAATTGAAAAAAATATAAGTAGTCGTTTTTGAAGGTCTTGAGTATCACAAATTTCACTAAAAGAATATTGAGATATCATATTCATTATATCAAAATGAACTGACTCAGTAGAAACATTTGCCCCAATATCTGATTATTATATCTGATGAAGTGATATCGTAAGAAAAATGAATGCTGTTTGAAAGTCAACTCTTACAAAAATAGTAGAAACTCCTGGAGAGGTACTATGGAAATACAAAACAGAACTTCTTTTGCTTATAGGAAAGCAAAGTATAAGTTCCATCTGAGATATAAATAATATTGAAATAGAAAAACTATATACTAAATTTTCTCCAATATTGACCCAATATACTTTATCAAAAATTCCAGAAAAATATAAAACACCCCATATACAAGAGACAGATTCAAATTCTGAACTTGCTATACAGATATCCGAACGAGAAGGAAAAGTTAGTTGAGCGGTAGAAATAATACAATCAGGAAAATCGGTAGTATCAACAAATAATTGTGTTATACAAAATGGAAAAATTTATAAACCCGGTCTGAGATCTTTGGATACTGGAAAATTTACATGAGAAATAATTTGAGAAGTTTCCCCAAACTCACAAGTTTGAATGATTGCAAATGGAGTTCAAACAGAAATAAATATTTATTTATGTAAATTTGAATCATTAAAATGATACAAAAATGGTACTTTTATTAATTTTATAAAGGATACTATGAAAAATATAAAATAATTTTATTATTTAAACAATAACTATTTATGGAAAAAAATGAAAATATATGAGAGGTTTTAAGCTCATTGCATAAAACAATAGAAAGTAGAAAAGCTGAATATGAGAAGTGAAAACTTGATGAAAAATCATCTTATACTATCAAACTACTTAATGAATGAGTTGATGGCATATTAAAAAAAATATGAGAGGAAAGTGCAGAAATAATACTTTGAGCCAAAAATTGAGATAAAGAAAATGTAATATATGAGATCTCTGATTTGTTATACTTCCTGAACGTTCTAATGGTTCAAACCTGAATAAAGCCAGCTGATATTGCAAATGAACTTTCACGTAGATTCTGAACGAGTGGAATTGATGAAAAAAATAGTAGAGCTTCTTAATTACCCCTTAGAAGTTAAAAACCCAACCGCTATGCGGTTGGGTTTTTGTTTGTTTATTACAGAATACCTGTAATTACAAAATATACTAATACTACTATGATAAGAAGTACTACTATTCCCTCAATACTATTACTTTTTTTATCACTAAATGCTACTATAAGAATAGAACATAAAGTAAATAATAATATCATTTGAATATCGTTTAAAACTAAACTCATTTCAGGAATAAAATGAAGGAGCATAAATGCTTTCATAATTAATACTGTAAAGAGCAAAGTAGCCATAGAGGCTCCAAGCGCTATATTTACCATTGGCATTGTCTTATTCCTCATTGAAGAACGAATAGCAGTAATAAGTTCAGGTGAAGCAGAGATCATTGCAACAATTAATGCTGCTAAACTGGTACTTAAACCAAAGTGCTTAATCTGAGGATCAAGAAATACTGTCATAAGTTCTGAAGCAACACCGATACTTACTATACTTCCTATGAGTAATGCTACATGTTTCCATATCCCCGAAGAGTTATGAGTCTTCAATTCAGATTCTAAAGCAGTTGTATTTTGACTGCTTTTATCTGAAATAAAAAGCTTCCTGTAATTTCTTAACGAACCTATGTAAAATATAGTGATCAAAATAATCATCAAGATGACCGTCAACCACCCATAGCTTACCTGATGTTCTATAGGAATATGTCCTGGTAGAACCATACTCAGTATAATACCAAAAATGATAATAATAAGGTATATATTCATTCCCTGCATATTATAACTCTGTGAATGGTGTTTCAAAGCCCCTGCAATAACAGAGATTCCAAGTATACCCCCCATATCGAGTATTAATGCATAGACAATAGTATCACGAACTATATATTCATCTGCACCATTACGTACCATAATATAAATAATAATGACCTCTACTGCTACCGCACTGAGCGTCAGCATTATTGTACCCCATGGTTCGCCTAGCTTTTCAGCAATGTGTTCAGCCTCTTCGGCAACATTTTTTGCTAAAACAATTATAATAGCAAGAATACTTATGAGTGCCATAACACTCAAAATATTACTATGAACGATACTATGTTCTAAAAAGAAAATAATACCTAAGACAAATCCAATCACTGGAAATGTTATGAGTTTTGACATATTTAGCCCCCTATTTTACATTAAAAATTGATAAAACTACACAAGGATATTATATATAATAATATTTAAAAGTCAATAATTGTATATTTTTTAATTCTTATTAGTTCTTTCCATAATGCCTCTTCTTTTTTCCTCTTAGTTGATTTTTCTTATTCAAACGAACGGTCTTCTCTGATTTTCATTTCGGAACTATTTCACTCTTATATGAGTCATCCTCTACAACCTGAAGAGTCTTTCATATAAGTGACTCTATTCCTTTTAATTTCTCATTATCTTGTGGAGTACAGAAAGAAATCGCAAGTCATTTCTTCCCTGCTCTTCCTGTTCTTCAAATACGATGAACATAGGTTTCTGAATCTCACGGCAAATCATAATTGATCACACAAGATAGGTCACTCACATCTAATCCTCTTGAAGCAATATCAGTTGCGACTAATACTTTTATATCTCAATCCTTTAATGCTTTAAGTGATTTTTGCCTCCCATTTTGAGTTTTATTCTTATTAATATAATCAGAAGGTATTCCTGCTGATTTTACGAATTCGAATACCCTTTCAGACTCATCTTTTGTATTTACAAAAACAAGAACGGAATCTAAGTCTTTTCTCTTTATTAATTGTTGTAATAGTTGTCTTTTATAGTTTCTACTTACCGGATATACTTTTTGTTTGATATTATCAGTAGTTGATGAAACCGTGTGAACGGTTACATGTTCTGGGTCTTTCAATATACTATTTGCAAGTTCTCTGATAGCTTTTGGCATAGTGGCAGAAAAAAATAAGGTTTGTTTCCCTTTTGGGATCCTTTTTATAATTTTATTAATATCGCCAAGCGATCACATATCCAACATTCTATCAGCTTCATCGAGAGTAAGAATCTCAACATAAGAGAGCTTTATAATTCATTGACTAATAAGATCTTCCAATCTCCCTGGAGTTGCTATAAGTATATCCACTCATTTTTCAATTGCCTTTACTTGATGGAATTGGTTTACTCATCCATATATAACGGTATGTTTCATATTTACATTCGTAGAGTATGGAGCAAATGCTTCTCAAATCTGAATAGCAAGTTCTCTCGTAGGAGCCAATATTAATGATTTTATATTTCTCTTAATTTTCCCTTCAACCAGTCACTTTTCTAGCCTCCTGTTGTAGAGTGTATGGAGAGTAGGCAAAGCAAATGCCAGTGTTTTTCCGCTTCAGGTCTGGGCACATCCTAAAACATCTTTTCACTTTATAGCCAAAGGGATCACTTTTTCTTGTACTTCAGTTGGAGTAGAAAATCACTCTCTGACAAGAGCTTTTAGTAGTGGTGGTATGACACCAAGTTCTTCAAAATTCATAGTTTTAGAATATTTTTATATTTTATGACCGATATTATAACTGTTTTCATTAAAATAGATAATGAATTATAAATATAATTAAAAATAGTTGCAATGAAAACCTTTCAATATAAAATAAATGAAAATTATAAGATAACTACCATTTTATGAACAACTGACTCTACTTTGAATATTTTATAGATAATGAAAGTAAAACCTATACATATATTATATCAGATACAGCATCAAAAGAAACCTGTATTATTGACCCAGTACTTGAAAATGTAGATAAATACGTAAATCAGATCAAACATATATGATGAAATCTCAAATATATACTTGATACCCATGTTCATGCTGATCATATTACTGGAAGTTCCGCATTAAAAAAAAGGTTATGATGAATAATAGGACTATGAGAAAAAAATCAAGTCTTATGAGCTGATATATTCTTGAAGGACAATGAAAAACTAAGGCTATGAGAAACAGATATACTAACACTCTCTACACCTGGACATACAAAGGGTTGTGTCTCCTATATTATTGACGATATGATATTTACCTGAGATCTTTTATTTATTAATGGAACTGGGAGGACTGACTTTCAATGAGGTTCTAATGAAGAGATGTATAGCAATATTACTCAGAGAATCTTTCAGTTCCCAGGTGATTATAAAATTTTTCCATGACATGACTATAACGGGAATCTATCCTCTACCGTACAAAAGGAAAAATGTAATAATCAAAGAATATGAAATAATAAAAGCATTGAAGAGTTTTCTCAAATAATGGATAGCCTCAATCTTCCCTACCCTAAAAAAATAGATATTGCACTTCCAAGGAACCTCAAATGTGGAAGAGAATAAAAATATGACAAAAAATAGTTTTTGATTTCTTAAGAAATAAGTTATGATTCTATCATATTTTATTTAATAAATACCCCTTATTATGAATAACTATGCATATACAAAAGAAGTAGACTGAACTTTTCAAGAAGCAATAGAAAAAGTAACTTTTACTCTCCAAGAAGAAGGTTTTGGTATTCTTACTACCATTAATGTTACAGAAAAGATGAAACAAAAATTATGAAAAGATATGGATGACTATATAATTTTATGAGCGTGTAATCCAGCCCTTGCATATGAGGCAATAGGGATTGAGATTGAGATATGACTATTACTTCCTTGTAACGTAATTGTTTACAGAAAGAATCAGAAAACATTCGTTTCAGCTATCGTTCCATCAGTTGCTATGTGATTTATTGGCAATGAATCAATAGAAAATATAGCCTGAAGTGCTGAAATAAAATTAAAAAAAGCTATTGATAATATGTAATAATATAACATGCGTAAAAGAAAAATTATCTTAAATCTCTGCACCAGCTTAGAGTGATATATTGAGGGGGCAAATGGAGAATTTGATTGGTGTTTTACTGATCAAGATTATGGAATGAGTAAGTTTCTAGAATGAATTGATACTATATTCTTATGAAGAAAATGCTACGAACTTTTTGAAAATGATATTAGTTCTGGTTTTCCAGATAAGAAACAAGTAATATTCTCTAGGACTCTCAAAGATAAAAATATACAGATTATAAGTGATAACGTTATTGAAGAGGTAGAAAAGATTCGTAGTCTTCCTGGTAAAGATATATGGCTCTTTGGCTGAGCGAGCCTAGTACAGAGTTTGTTAGAACTTAATCTCGTTGATGAGATGGTCATTTCTATCCACCCTCTGCTTCTAGGTAGCTGAAAACCTCTCTTTTGAGAGTCAGAACATAAAAGAAAATTGAAGTTAATTGAAAGTCAGAGTTTTTCAAGTTGATTGGTGCAAGTGAGATATGAAGTGAAGTATTAGAGTTTTTTTATAAATACATAAAATAGAAATAATGAGATAAAATATTTTACCTCATTATTTCTATTTTTTCTTTTAACCTCTTTATTCTCATAACATCAATATAAAAATCTATAATTGTTTGTTTATTAGTACGAAAATTAAAAATATTGAAATATATAAAATTCATCCTACTAAGAGTAGATCTCATGAAATCTATTTTTACATACATAGTATCATTTTCTATATGAACCTCGTATGTTGTTTTCCTGTCCATAATTTCAGAAAAATAATCAAAGAATCCAGAATTTTTAAATTTATTAAGAAGGTTACCTTTCCCTCAAAGTATAATATATTTACTATCAAACCTTTTATTCCCTGATTTTGACTCTTGAGTATACTCTGAAAGAGAAAAAAGGGTTTTATAAACTAAAGGAACAATGAGTAGAATGGAATATAGTAACAGTATACCAAAGAAAAAAACTAAAGCTCATAAAATCGTAAAACTTAATAAGCTAGTAAGTACCCATAGCTTTACTTTACTATCACGGATTTTTATAACCTCAATTTTTCCTTGTACTGTCTTATTTAATTTGATTTTGAATAAATAGCAGTAGTTAGATGTAGACTTATAATAATTTCCTTCTGCTGAACAGCTTGAATCCAGAGTTTGTACCTCAGATCAATATATATTTTCATCAATAACTATAGTATTTCTAATAAAATCGATCTCCCATATTTGATCTAAAAAAGATTGTTTTCACAAGATTTTTATACCCTCTTCTAAAGAATACTTTTTACTATCATCTATATGAAATAAATTCTTTAGTTCCTCTCATCTCCCTTCCCAATATCAAGATAATTTTCAAGTTCAAATTAAAATAACCAGAGTCAATACAATAGGGTATCAAACTCCTACAGTTATTGTAATAATAATATCAACTTGAGAAGCCAAGTGTAAAATATAGAAGTACATTCAAAAAATAATAAATTGGATCATAGTCTTTACAAGATAATCTTTTCTTAACTTATCTTGAATAATTCTATTACCTAAAAAATCTCCTATCGTAATTTTTTCTTTTTCAGATATAAATTGATATTTTTGAAAATTCATTGTAAATGTAACTTAAGAATATTATTATTATAATACCATAATCTGATATTATAACAAAATATTGAAGAATAACATTATTTATCTCTATATTCAGCTTTTTCCCATTTATTTACCTCAGAACTCCCTAATTTTTCAGACTCATTAAATGATACCTTTTCATATTTTACTATACTAAAAATGTTTAATAAACTTAGTATGGTTACTATCTAATAATCTGAACTGTGTTATTAAGCAAATTTGTTAATTTTTCTTTAAAAATAGTATTAAATTTACTACAAGTATTATTAATTTTAT
>Ga0228624_1000051_pt1 | contig 75887 bp, 40 predicted proteins | sample 29DmetaG_FD_182744 | JGI IMG/M metagenome (GOLD analysis project Ga0228624, IMG submission 182744) | Seawater microbial communities from Monterey Bay, California, United States - 29D | ecosystem: Environmental > Aquatic > Marine > Coastal | place: USA: California | collected 2016-10-10 | reverse complement strand
CTCACTCGGGGTATTGTGGGCACCATTTCTCGCTGATCAATTGGTAAAGCATCTTTATTCAGATACTCCTTTACCTGAAAATCTTCAAACAACGCGTTTTATGACCTTCTGATATCCCATAGCTTATTAACAAAAAGCGGTTTTTTGATCTATAATCGTTGATTAATGCATTTTATTTTTGCTTTTTTGCTACGAAGGGACATGCGTTGTGTTAAAACGTAACAAACACATTATAAACAAGTTAAGTATTTACAGAAAAAATCATGATGGAATTAGCTGTTATTTTTGACTAAATTTTAGAATATGTGAATAAAATGCGCATTTTTATGACAGTTACAGGTTAGATGTATACTTTTTTTAGTAACTTTATGAAAATTAAATAAATATGGCTTACTCATTTGAAAACAGTAAAGGTAAAACGTATTACCTGCATACTAAAGATGTAACTCTTAAAGGTGGAAGAAACCAAACCATTTATTACTTCGCTAAAGATCAACGCGACAACGCTTGTGATTTGCCAGCTGGTAAGAAGGTAGTTGAAAACGAACGTACGGGACTTCCATTCGTTAAGTCTGCTTAAAAATTAGGCAGAAAATAAAATCAAAACCTCACCTTATGGTGGGGTTTTTTTTATAGGTTATTTGTACTAAGTCTTTTGTAGTAACCTCGAGTGTTTCTAGTAAATCTATCAAAATTGAATCGCAGGCCTAATTCGACAATTGTAGGGATATTGAAGTCGTTTGACTTTGATGCAAAGGAATAATTGAATTTGAACAAAAAGCTTTCAAACGAAATAGTCGAAACCAGCCCCATTCCCAATGCGCTATTTTCTCCATAACTTATCATGGACTGCATGAATCCTAATGATAAATTATTCATTTGCAATTCTTGACTAGCAAAGAATCGTGTCGTTTCCCCATGAAGAATGCCATAGACATTTCCATAAAAGTAGCTGTTTTGAGGTAAAATTCCACGGCCATATGGGTTTACATCTAATTCAACCGCACCATTTAAGATAAAAGCCATTTCTTTTTTAACTTTAGCCTCTTTATTAAAAGAAATATTGGGCGAGTTCAAATGTGCAAGATGAATTCCAACCATGAATTTTTCATTAAAAACTGCTCCAGAGGCTCCAATTTCAAAATAATTTGTTGACGGCTTAATAGTAGCCAAAGGATCAATAGAGCTCCCTACAATGGTACCCAGTTGTTCGTTTATTTGGTCCCCAAAAATAAGCACACTTGGATCGAGTGTTTGTGCTGTAATCCCTACATCTAAACCGCCTATAAAATAGGTTTCTACACCGATTCGGAAATTATATGCATAACTCAATCGTATGGAATTTTCCTTTAATCCTAACTGATTTAAATTAAATGAATTAATATCTACACCTATTGAAAAATTTAGATCACGGAACGCCATATTCCCATACAGGTAATTGTTCTCAGCACTTAATCCCTCGCCATAATTGATGCTGGAGAACATCACACCAGCTTTTGATGTCAGGTTGATGCCATGCAAACTCGGATTCACCTTTTGTGCAATAGATGGACTTATTGGAAAAGAAGTTTGTCCATAAGTTATCGTAGTGAAAAGTAAACTTAACCCAAACAGCAAAAATAGATATGGACAATTAACCTTTCTCATTTAAGTAAAAATATAGTTCCTGTTTCAGTGATAATTTCGTCGTTTAATCGAGTAGCGATTATTTTATATACATAGTAATTTGAATTTGGATCAGAATTACTTCCATCCCATCCTAAGACTTTAATAACTGAATTTGCGGCTAAAGAGTTTTCAGTTACAGATTCTTCATAAATCAGCACTCCAGACTTGTTGTATACATAAAAGTTAACCTCTTTTAGCCCTGTAAATGAAGGACCTATTCGATCATTTATATTATCGTTATTGGGTGTGAAGGTGTTTGGCATGATTAGCGAGTATCCTTTGCCAACAACAATCTCTTGTGTAGTAGTTTTAAAGCAACCCGAAGCATTGTATGCTGTAAGTGTTACAGTGTAAGTTCCTTCTGCTTGGTAGATATGCGTTACTTGTGAGCCTGATTTTGTTGCTGATGCATCTCCAAAATCCCAAACAATAGAGTCGTACGAATTGATACCGCTAAGTTTAAAGGAAACACTTGTTCGTTCACTTATCGTTCCGTAACGCTCATATTCTGGACTGGTGTAGGTAAAGCTAGGATCATTAACTGTAATATCCAGTAAATCGGTATTAACGGCTATTCCACAACCAAACTCGTCTTGAATTTCTAATGTGGCCAAATCCACTGGACTGGTAATGGAGAGGCGATATCTTTTTTCACTGAAATTTTCAGCAATCACGGAAACATTCGTTTCTGGAACTTTAACTCCGTTATAGTAGAAATACAATAATTCACTTGTGGCACGAACATCCAAATCAATAGTTCCGCTATTTTCAAGACAATAAGTGTCGCTAACACTTACATTAGCATAAGAGATTTCATTTTTAGTTACCTCAAAAGTTTCTTCAATCTCACAGTACACATTTCCAGTTGAAAACTCAACCTCTTCCACCTTCACCTTATAAAGTCCTTCTTTAAGTTTGCTGGCGTAGCTACTCCCCGTTAAACTAGAAACTTCAATCCAGCTTCCTGAATAACAAGAGGCAGTTCCACCACCAACAGTTACAGAACCTATCAAAGGGTTAGTAGGGTCAAGGTCGTGGTCTAATTTGGCCTCAACACTTACTGAACTAGGTCGCGCGCACACAACGAGAGAGCCACTAGCTGAGAAGTCACCATTGACTAAACTGAGTGAAACAAATTGACCCGAATCACAATTTTGATAACTTACATTGCTCAGCACATAATTCGGATCTACAACTCCATCCGAATCAATGTCAGCACTGTCTTCTATTCCATCTGCGTTGGCATCGGTTTTACCGGCATCTGTAGCTCCATTATTATCGATATCTGCATCAATTATATCATAAATACCATCATTGTCTGCATCACGGAGCGTTAGGGTATAAGTAAAGCAACTTGTTTCTTCTTCAAAATAATACCACGTTAGTTGTTTGTAAAAGTCTGTATTTCCACCTGTTGCTTGAATTGATATGATACCATCGTCTGTTCCGTCACAACTCACAGGTACTATTTCGTTAGTTTGGATTTGTAGTGGGTCGGGCCCTTGAACGATATACGTTTCAGTTATACTACAAGTATTTGCATTTATAGAACCAACATTTACTGTGTAGGTTCCAGGCAACAGATTTTGAATGTGATTAGACGTAGTTGTATTACTGTAATTGTTTGGACCAGTCCAAGCATAATAATAGGTATAAGTATTATCAGACATCTCAACTTTAATCTCTCCAGATCGATCTCCATAGCATGCTATATTTTTTACTTGTGACGCACCAATATCTAAAGATAAGTCATCTTTATATCCAGCCTCAACTTGATTAAGGATACTAAAGTTAGGTAATACGTCAATTTGAACACCAATACTGATGGGCGTCACGCATACACTATTAGCTGTGGCAATATCAAATGCATACTGCCCTCCTTGGGTAATGTTTCCAGTAATTTCAAAGACATCTCCAATCACTTGTGTATTTAGCCCATTTGGAAGATTGGTAACGTATGGCGTAATGCCGTTTGCAAAGCGAATACTGATTTTGTCAATATCACTTCCGATGCATACGCTCTGGTTAAGTGTTCCAGAAGTCCCTAAATTCGTAAGTTCAGGCCCAGCTACAACAACAATATTCCCAGTAAACATAGGACTATCACACCCGGTCTGGTTAATGGTCTTCACAAGATAGCTGTAGGTTTGGTCTGTAGTAATATTATTTGAAGGAGTACCCGAAATAGTTAACTGCTTTGTTGTCGCATCATAGCTTGGAGAAACGCCGTTGGGTAGCCCTGAAACTTCATAAGCCCAGTAGGCCTCGGGAATATCAAATACAATATTATCTATTCCAATTCCTTCACAGCGTGTTTGATTTAATGCTCCAGATGAAGCAGCAACATTTATTTTTGTGTCTGGATTTAGTCGAATAAATCCAGTTAGTGAGGTGCTTCCACAAATGTTCCCAACGGTTTCAACACTATAATTTAATGTTTGTTGGGTAGAAATATCAATAGTTGGCGTTCCACTAATAGTTAACTGATTTCCTATTACAATCCAGTTAAGGCCTGTATTATCTAATCCAACTACTTTAGCACTAGTTGCGCCACCACCAAAGTCATAGATAATGTCGTTTGGAAGCGGTGTGCCTTCACAAAATTCTTGACTGGCTGTAGTTGATCCAGAAGAGAGATTTAATTCGTGTGCAGTAAAAACAGTAAGTGTTCCAGAGCGACTTACAGATGTACACCCTGTCAATTGATTTTCTGCAACTATAGTATAATTATAACTAGTATCAGCATTGATATTTTGTACTGTTCCAGAGATAGTGAATTGACCACTTGCCACATTGAATTGGCTGTTAATACCACTTGGTGTAACATCCCAATCAATTTGCACTGTATTAGCACCGCTTACATCATATACTATATCATTTATGGCAATGTTTTCACATACTTGCTGGTTGATTTGTCCACTGAGGTTATTGAGTATTAGAGTTGGTAGTGGATCTAGTGTTAAGCTACCCGAAACACTCATTGTATTGCTACAAATACCTGAATTTACACTTGTAATGGTATAGCCATATTCAGTTTGGGTGCTTACATTGGCAGTTAGACTTCCAGAAATTGTAATGCTGTTTGAATTAATTGAGGCTGATATTCCAGAAGGGTCTCCTGTAATTACTGTCCCATTTTCAGTCCATTCAATAACAGCCCCTGTAGTTCCACCAGCAAAATTATATGTGATGGGAGAAATTACATCACCAAAACAGTAGCTTCCCGAACTATTTGTTCCTGGCTGTATGGTGATTTCGTCTTGGGCTTGAACTTGAATTGTTCCGTTAAATGTACCAGTACAATTATTGTCTCCTGATCGAACCTCTACCAAGTAATTATATGCAGTAAACGTATTAACACTCGTTGGCGTACCAGCTATGGTCAATGTATTTCCGGACACATTATAATTAACTCCCACAGGGAGGTTTGAAACAATTACATTTGAATTACTGCCTAAATCATTGAGGTCTAGTGATATTGTTTGTATGGCTTGACCTTCACAAACGGTTTGAGAAGTGGTACCAACACTTGAAGTGTTCAGAGAAATAGATGGAGAAGGTGTTACCTCTATAGTTCCATTCAATGTTTTCTCCACACAACTGCCCCCTGTAGTTGTGATGCTGTAGTTATAATCCGTAGTAGCGGTGATGTTTGCGGTTGGGCTACCACTGATGGTAACAACCCCAGCATTCACATTAACACTCATCCATGATGACGCAGCTCCAGAAATACTAACATTTGTTGCATCACCTCCTAAACTGTAAATAATATCATCAATTGCAGTGCCTTCACATATAGTTTGAATATTATTAGTAGAAGAAAGCATAAGCTCACTGTCGGCATTGACTGTAATTTGCCCTGTTACTGCACTGCCAGAACATCCGTTCGTTTGGTTTTGTGGGATTAACGTATAGTTATAAACGGTTTGTTGAGATACATTATCTGCATTTCCTGATATAACTAGTGTATTAGTTGTATTGTCATAAACTACAGTAAACCCACTCGGTTGTATTGTTGTCCAATTAAATGAATATGTGGTCGCGTTGCTTAACGAATATTCAATTGGCTGTAGCGCAGCTCCTTCACAAAGAACTTGTGTATTGTTACTTGTTGGTCCAAGCGAAGCTTTTGGTGTGGCCAGTAATGTTAGTTCACCAGTTTCTATAGCTGTGGCAGTACAACCTAGAGTGGAGGCTGTTAACTTATAAGTATATACAGTTTCATTGGTTACACTATCAGGAGTTCCAGAAATTTCGGCTTGAGTTCCATTAGATGAAAACACAAGACCACTTGGAGTTGGTACAGCGATACCTGATTCAAACCACTCAATGCTTGCATCGTTAGCTCCTCCTTTGAGTTCATAGACAATAGGCGTCATAAGTTCATCGGTACAAATTTTAGCTTGACTACTTCCGCTTAAAAGTTGAAGTTCAGGATCTGCAAAAACTTGTAAGTCAAGTGTAGCTGTAGTGTCGTTATTAGGACAAGTGTTAGCAGCGACTACTGCAAGTGTCGCATTGGTGTTTTGATTAAAAGTATCGAACTTAAGTGTTATTTGATTTGTTCCGTCGCCAGATATGATACTTGCGCCACTAGGAACGGTCCAATTGTAGGTTGAAGCTCCGCTTAGGCCAGTTAGTGTGTATGTAATTGTTTCACCTTCGCAAATAGTTGCATTTCCTTGAATACTCGCTGTTCCACTAATAGCTTCATCAATTGTTAATGTCATAGCGTCTTGTACAGGGGTTGCACCACAAACCGATTTAGGGGTAACGGTCATGGTGAGTGTTACTTGTTTGTTTGCAGAAGCTAAATCACCTGCACTAGGAAGATACTCAGGGGTCAAGGTATTAGCAAAAAGGAGTGTTCCAGTGCCAGTAGTTGTCCATTGAATGGCGTCATAACTTCCTGATGTGATTGTTGCATCGCTTACAACGAAAGAAGATCCATAGCACACATTACCATCGCTTCCAGCAGATAAACTTACCGATGGCGTAAATGAAATGGTGACGCTATCTTCTGTGACAGTAGAGCAATTATTAGCTCCATATCCTTTAAGTATTAGGGTAATAAAACCGGCTTCTTTTTCAGCAGCCGTAAATAAATACTGAGGATTCACTGAACTAACATCTGTAAAACCAGTGGTAGTTCCATCGCTTTTAGACCAACTCACAGATTGATAGTTATTTGCAAAAGCATCTGAAAGAGTATAGCTTGTGTCAGAGGCACAAAGCACAACATCTGCACCAGCATATACATCTACAACTGGATCAATAGTTAGTGTTATTTCATCATACACATCAGCGCAAGTGCCCAGTCCATAAGCAGTAAGACGAAGCGTAACTGTTCCGTTGCTAATATCGGTTGGACTTGGTATATAAATTGGATTGATGTTGGTTGTTGTTTCAGAGAACACACCATCAGCACCTGGAGAAGACCACTCAAAACTTGCGGCATTCGTTGCAACGGCATTACTTATTTGGAAATTTTCATTAGCACAAATTCCTGCTTGGTCAGTTCCTGCATCAACCTGAACCTGGTCATAAAAATTGATTTTAATTTGCTCCACGACAGGTGAAATAGCACATGAGCCTACACCATTTGCAGTAAGTGTTAAGGTTACTCCTTGACTAAAGTCATTTCCAGCAGGAACATAGACCTGATTTAAAGCTGTATCGGATACTTTGAACGAGCCTTGTCCATCGTGACTCCAAATAAAAGAATCTTCATATTGTATGCCCACTCCCGTAATAGCCACTTCGGTTTCTGATGTACAAACATTGAATATATTTTGTGCGAGCGAAATTTCAGGACTCTGGTTAATAGATAGGGTAATTGAATCACTGGCGGGAGTACAAACGGGGTCTCCTGTGCCTGTTATGGTAAGTTCAATAGATCCGTTGACTATATCCGAAGCGCTAGGCGTATATATTGGATTTAAGTCCGTTTGATTGCTGAATGTTCCTGTCCCGCTAGTAGACCATAGGATTGTGGCATTTGGGCTGACAGTCGCGTTTGTAATGGCAAAGGTTTCATTACTGCATATTTCAGCAGCAGGACCAGCATAAACACTTACTGCCGTAGAGAAATTAATGGCTATTTGAGTTTGCGCAACTGCACTGCTACAGGCCATTGAAGCTACGCCATTTACTGAAGCATAAAGAATGACACCAGAGGTAAAATCAGCACCTTGTGGAACATATTCAGGGTTTAATGCATTGTCATCAATGAAGAAACCAGCTCCATTAGTTATCCATTTTAGGCTGCTTGGATTGTAATTGACTGCACTAACTCCTGAAACAGATATTTGCGAAACATCGTCACAGAACATAAGTGTCGATGCTGCTGTTGTAATACTAGGTAATTGGTCAATAGTTAAAACCAAATCATCAGATGCTGTAGAACAACTTCCGCTTCCTGTAACATTAAGCGTTAGTGTTACCTGACCGCTTGCAATATCACTAGCAGATGGTGAGTATGTTGGATTTTGGTCACTTTCATTAGGGCTAAATGTTCCACTTCCTGAAGTACTCCATGTGAAAGAAGAAAAATTTGAAACACTGGCAGTACTAAGAACATAAGAATCACCTGCACATACAGAGGCGGTGGCGGGTCCTGCATCTACTGAAACGGCATCATCAAAATATACAGTAACAAGACTTGTTGCTGGAATATTGCAGGGCGCTATTGCATCTGCTGTTAGAATAATACTCACAAAACCTTGGCTAATTTCCTGTGCCGTTGGTGTATATGTGGGCGTTAGCGTACTATTATTATTTGGACTAAATACCCCAGCTCCACCTGACCATTGGAATGAATTGGTATTACTTACGACCCCATTTAATGTAAAGCTACCTTCGCAAGTTGTGAAACTAGATCCCGCATCTGCTTGTGGATTGGCAATAAATTCTAGTGAAACAGTATCCGATATCTTACCCGCACACGGACTTAGTTGATCTGCCTCAAGAGTAAAGGTAATCGTACCGGTTTCCCCACTAGCTGGAGTGTAGGTTGGGGTTAAAGTCCCTTGTCCACTTGTAATTGTTCCAGTACCATCATGTGTCCAAAATAAATTGGTAACATTATCCGTTTGGGCATTGTTATTAAAAGTATAGGCAGTTGCTTCACAACTTGCCATTGAAGATCCTGCATCCACAGTACCGCTTTCAGAAATTGTAAGTATAATTTCTTTTTCAACAGAATTGATGCTACAGGCACCTGTGCCATTAGCTGTTGCCCTTAAGGTAACGGTACCATTTACTACGTCTGTAGCAGAGGTTGTATAAATTGGCGCTAGCGGATCAGCAACATTAAGTGTTCCAGTACCTTGAATGACTTGCCATTGAACAGTACTGTAGTTGGTAGCTTGGGTGCCCGTGATCGATATTTCGCCCTCACAAGCTGCAAAGTTCGGAACTACACTTAGTGTAGGTAATGGAGTTATTGTGATTACAATGTCATCACTTGTGGTATTTTGACAGGGTTCAATACCATCAGCGGATAGGCGTAAGGTAGCAGCTCCATCAATTAAATCTTGAGGTCCAGGTGAGTAGGTTGGATTAACGCTATTCACACTTCCTATGAATGAGCCATCACCAGCCACAATAGACCATTGAATATTTTGCCCATTTGTTAGTGTAGCATCTACTAGGTTGTAATCATCTCCCACACATATTTCTGCATCTGCACCGGCATACACATTTGGGGTAGGTGCAAAAGCCACTGTCATATTATCGTTAACTGTGGAACAACTTCCAATTCCATCAACAGCAAGTGTTAAGGTTATGTTTCCAGAAGAATAGTCACTTGGCGAAGGTTGGTATTGTGCATTTAACGAACTGGCGTCAGGCACAAAAATACCACTACCTGTTGAAATCCAAAGCGTGTTTGTACTGTTAGTGGCAGTTCCAGTTAAGGATACATTATCGCCCTCACAAAGTATTTGGTCAACACCAGCGTCAGCTGTTGCAGGTGGATTTATGGTGATTAATATTTCATCTTGAACCACGCTTGGGCAACCATTATCAGATTGAGCTGTTAGTACCAGTCGTACGGTACCTACTTCGCCAACTGCTGGCGTATAAGATGCGTTTAGATCATTTGGAGATGTATTTAGTATACCCAAACCATCTGGAGTTGACCATGCGAAGTTGGAAGAATAACTTACCGAGGCATTTGTTGTGGTAAAGGTTTCATTTTGACAGATACTCGCATCAGTCCCTGCATTTACTAGAGGTGTTGGTGTAAGGGTAATGATAAGTTCGTCAGTAGCATCTGCACATCCAGAAGTACCTAAGGCTCGCAATTCCAGCCTTACTTCGCCATTTATGTAATCTTGAGTAGAGGGGCTGTATGTTGGGCTAATTGTTGCGCCGTTTGATAAAGATCCTGTACCAACAATAATATTCCATGCAATGGTAGCTCCTGTGCTAGTTGTGGCTCCAGTAATGGTAATGTCTCCGTCCACTTCACAGTAGGATAGATCCGGACCTGCGTTAGCATCTGGATTAGTTACATAATTGATGACCTTAGTGAAAGTTTGTGTTACCGTACAAGGTGACGTTGCACCCACGGTTAGTTTTAATGTAACAGGCCCTAGCTCGTTGTTAGCTGGTGTGTATGTTGGATTTGCCGTATTGACATTTGTCAATGTTCCTAGCGCTGTAGTCTCCCAGAGAATTGAGGATGCATTTTGAATAACAACATCACTAAGGGTAACTGTTTGATTTTCGCAATATGTCAAGTCCGTTCCGATGGTTACTTTGGGATTAGGCGCAAAATCTATACGCATATCATCAGTAGTAGGTGCACAAGTTGCATCTCCAATAGCTCTTAGCGTAAGCGTAACAAAGCCATTTTGTATGTCCGTAATACTTGGATTATAAACAGGATTAGAAATTGTATCAACTCCATTTTCAAACGTCCCAGTTCCGCTGGTTGTCCACAACAAGGAGTTTTGATAATTTACAGTCGCGTTTAGGTTTGCTGATTGATCTTCACAAATAATTTGATCTACTCCTGCATTTACTTCTGGGGCTTGAACAAAATTAAGTGTCATCGTATCCTCCTCAAAGCTAGTACATGGAGCTAGCGGGTTGGCTCTTAGTGTAATTGTTACCTGACCAGCGGCATAATCATCCGCTGAAGGGTAATAAGTAGTTGTTAATGTGTTAGTTGAAGAAAACGTTCCCGATGTACTTGACGTGAACCACGCTACTGTGCTGTAGTTTTCTAATGCTGTTGCGCTAAGTGATATACCTGGCTCATTTGTACAATAATCTGCGCTTGGAATTAAATCTACAACAGGTGTTGGTATAATATCAATACGCTTTTGGTCTAGGACTGGATCACAGCTTCCGTTACCATTTCCAGTCAAGGTTAAAATAACAAAACCGTTAGATTTGTCTACATCGCTAGGAATGTAGGTCGCATTTAAGGTGTTTTGGTTTTGCCAAGTGCCCGTTCCATTTGATGTCCAGGAATAACTAAGTGTATTGGCTTCACTAGCATCGGAAATAGTGTAATTGCTATCGACACATAAGCTATCATCTGCACCTGCGTTTACTGTAGGTGCCTTAGTGAGTGTTAAGCGAAAAGTGTCTGCATCATTTACGGTAGCATCACAAGGTGAGGCAGCTATGGCAGTCATTGTAAGATCTACATAACCAGTTGTTACATCTGCCAGTGTTGGTGTATAGGTTGGATTTGAATTTGCCGGGTTGTCAAATGTTCCACTACCACTAGTTGTCCATAAAACGCTACTTTCTTTGCTGTTTGTCAAAGTGCCGCTAATAACATAAGGGAGTATATCACAGCTTTCACTATCAGCTGGGAATGCAGTAATTTCTGGTAATCCTGTTACGTTAATAACTAATTCTTGGGTTTCGGTAACCGTACAAGGATTAATTCCTGTTGCTGAAACCTTTAGACGAACGATTTCACTATCTACTGCGGGCTCATAGATGGGATTTTCAGAATTTCCTCCAGAAACAAGGGTTCCGCCACCACTTAAAATTTCCCAAGTAATGGTCTGATAATTATTTATTGTGGAATTTATAGTTAGCTGACTGCCGAAACAAACCTTAGTAGCTGCAGCTGATAAATCAATTGTTGGTTTTGGATCAATAGTTAATGTAAAGGGATCCGAATCTGTTGGATTTGAACAAGCACTATCAGCACTCACTTCAACAGTTAGCGTAACGCTTCCAGTAATAATGTCCCCTGACCCTGGAGTATAAGTTGGTGCTTCTTCAGTTGCATCGAAAAAAGTTCCATCTCCAGAAGTAATCCAATTAAAGCTGCTTACATTAATATCAATGATTTGGCTTGCACTGAATGTATAAGTGTCATCAGCACAGATTGTAGCCGCATCAGGAACAATGGATACTGTTGCTTTGGGAGCAATAGTTACCGTAACCACATCTTCTATGGTACCAGTACACGGACCAATAGCATTTGCTGTAAGTTTAAGTTCAACAAAACCGTTAGTAATATCAGCAGCAGAAGGCGTGTAGGTTGTGTTTAGGTCTGTACTGTTAGCAAAACTACCAGTTCCGCTAGTTGTCCACAAGCTTCCTCCAGAATAACCTAATGTTGCTGTGTTGGTTTGATAGGTATCGCCCTCACATATTGTAGTATTTACGCCCGCCTCAACATCTGGCTGGTTTTGTATAATAAGTATCATGGTATCTGAAACAGGTGTCGTACAAGGGCTTTCTGGCTGACCTGTAAGTACTAACGTGGCTTGTCCTGCAGCAATCTCTGCGGGGGTAGGAGTAAACGTGGGTGCTAAGCCAGTACCATTTGAAAAAGTTCCTCCAGTAGGCGAGGACCATAGCAAAGAAGTTGTATTTGCCTCTGTTGCTGTTGCCACTACAAAGGGCTCTCCTTCACAAATTACAGCATCATCACCTGCATAAACTTCTGCTGAAGGTTGTATGGTAACAACAACATCCTCTTGAGCAATTTCCCCACATGGATTGATTGGGTTTGCTGTGAATCGCAAGGTTACTGTTCCTGCATTGATATCCGCTTGGTTTGGAATATAAGTAGCATTTTCACTAGTGCTGTTTTGAATATTTCCAGTACCAGTCAAGTTTGTCCACTGAATACTTTGATAATTTGTAGCAACAGCTTGGTTAAATGTATGGCCCGTATCGCAGATTGTTATTGCAGTTGGTCCTACGGATGCTGTTGGGTTTTCAACAAGCGTTAACATAAAACTATCGCTTATTGGCGTTGCACATGGTGCTAAAGGTTGTGCTGTTAGCGTGATTTGGATGGGAACTCCACCGGCTAAATCTTCAGGGCTATGTTGATACACTGTTGAAAGTGTGTTTGTAGGTAGAAATGTTCCTGTTCCTGATGATGTCCATTGGTAGGAGTTGGTGTCAACATGACTTACATCAACGCCTGCTGTTAGATTAATCGAAAGATCTGTGTTTTCACATAAGAAGCGGTCATTGCCAACTTCCATTTCTGGACTTGGTGCAAGCGTGAGATCCATACTATCCGACTCAGTTACTTGGCAAGGATCAATACCTACAGCCGTGACAGTTAATGTGATGGGCGAGCCTAATGCAACGTCTTGTGCGCTAGGTGTGTAGGTTGGGTTTTGTATGGTGTTGTTGTCAAAAGTACCCGTCCCTGAACTTAACCATGTGACAGATGCGTAGTTCGTTGCAGTAGCCTGACCAAGCGTGAAGGAATTATCATCACAAATCGTTGCATCAGGTCCAGCATCAGCTGTTGGCAGCTCAATAAAATTAATAAGTATATCATCTGAACTTTGCGCACCACAATTTCCAGGATTTTGCAATCCAGTTAACGTTAACACTACAGAGCCATTGGCAATATCTGTAGCCAATGGAAAATACTGGGGGTTGGTGGCAGAAGCACTGGGCGAAAAGCTTCCAGAACCGCTGGTCGTCCATAAAACGTTGTCGGCATAAAGCACAGTGCTGTTGTTTAGCGAGATAACCGTATCTGTTTCACAATAATCGATGCTTGCTGGACCTGCATCTACCAAAGGAATTCGTGTAATACTCAGTAGCATTTCAGATGTTGCCGATGTGGCACAAGGAGAATTGGGCAATGCCTCAAGACGAAGTGTTACTTGCCCGCTTAGGCGATCGTTAGTTCCTGGGGTATATGTAGGATTTAAATTATTTACATCGGTAAATGACCCATCACCAAGAGTAGACCAAACCAATTGGTTGTAGTTTGTTGCTGTAATATTGGGATCTACAAGTGGAATATCATCTCCTTCACAAATCGTTTGATTAGGCCCTGCATTTGCTGTAGGTTCTGCAACAATCGAAATTTTCATCGTATCCGTAGCAGGAGGGCCACAATTGTTTACTCCGTCCGTATTTGGCTGTGCAGTAAGACGAAGTGTTACTGTCCCCGTTTCGTTAGGGTCAGGCACATATGTTGGCGCTATTGTTGTCTCGTTTTGAAGTGCACCGCTTCCCGTAAGTACTACCCACAAAATACTACTGTAATTTTGCGCACTGGCACTGCTAATAATCGCCTCTTCTCCTTGACATACTGTAAGGTCGGTTCCAGCGTTTGCAGTGGCTTCAGGAACAATGGTTAAATCCATGTCTTCAGAAACGGTTGCACAACCGTCTTGTTGTAACGTCATGGTCAAGCGAACAAAACCACTACTAATATCGCCTAAACTAGGGGTGTAAACAGGTTTTTCTGCAGCAGTACTATCAAAAGCGCCAGTACCACTCGAAGACCAAGTTAGGCTGCTGTAATTACTTGCCGATGCTCCGCTTAGCGTAAATGAGTTATTGGCACAGACGGAAGCATTTGGACCAGCATTGGCTATTGGGGCAGCATTAACTTGAAAAGTTACAGAATCTGATATCGGTGAAGAGCAACTGTTAAATGCAGTTGCGGTTAGGGTAAGTGTTACGGTCCCGTTGATTAAGTCTGTAGGCCCAGGCGTGTAAATTGGTGTAAGCGTGTCCCCGCCAGTAAAAGTCCCATCTCCCCCGGACCATTGTAGCGTATCTCCGTAATTTACAGAAGCTCCATTTATGCTATTTGGCCCCTCACATAAAGTTTGATTAGCAGGGCCAGCGTCAACTTCGGGTACCTTATGAATGGTAACCGATGTATTTGATATATTGGTAACACTTCCACAGGAGTCCTGGCCTGTAACAGTTAAAGTTAATACAGTGCCACCTGCTAAGATGTCTTGGTTGTTGGGAATATAACTGAAATCGCTGGGTGCAACTCCCGTTGTTATAAATTGCCCGCCATTGGATGATGTCCATGTAAAGCTGGCTCCATTTACCATGCTTGCATCACTTAGGATTACGTTATCTCCCTCGCAAATAACTTTATTTGCCCCAGCGAAGGCCTCCGGTTCTGGAGTTAATTGAATATTAACTGTGTCGGAAATGGGTGTTGCGCAGCCAGCCAAGGGGGTTGCCGTCATAGTCAGCGTTACTCCTCCATTTATTACATCTGAAGCTGAAGGAGTATAGGTGGGATTTGCAGTATTTGCATTTATTAGCGTACCTGCACTCCCATTTGAAGTCCATTGAATAGAAGCGTAATTTTGAACACTTGCTGCTAGCGTATAACTCGAATTTGCACATAGCTCAACAGGGCTAGGTCCTGCATCGGCTATTAAAGCAGGTACGATTGTAAGCGTTGTTTGCGAGGTACTCGGACTAATGGAACAAACGCCAGTGGGCGTTCCTGTAAGCTCAAGGATTACCGTGCCATTACTAATATCAGTACTTCCAGGATAGTAAATGGGGTTTAAAATAGTCGAATCATCAAAAGTTCCGTTTCCGCCAAGCGCTACCCACTGATAATCAATTTCGCTAGCCAAAGTTACAGACGAAGTTGCTTTGTCTAGTCTATATCCTGCAGTAACATCACTTTCGCATATGCTTTCATTAGGCCCAGCATATATAGTTGCAGGCTGAGCAACTGTAATGGTTACGCTATTTGTTTCAGTACAATTGGGAGAAGCAGTCTTGGTTTCAACGAGAGTAAATGTCGTTGTGTTAGTTGGACTAAAGGTTGGATTGGCAATAGTAGAGCTAAAACCAGCTGGAGATGAACTCCATTGATACGTACTCCCACTGACGGCTGTTGCACCAACCGCAATTGATTCGCCAAGACAGATTTCAGTGTCTGCTATAACACTGGCTTCAGGATTATCTACAACCGTGACAAGTATATCATCAGTCTCCTCTACATTAACACCACCTATTGTGGCAGTCACTCTGAGTGTAAACAGTGTTGTTACTTGAGGAACTGCTCTAGTGTAGGCTTGCCCTGGGTTGTCAATGCTTGGTCCGTCGGCAGTCCCAACTGCTGGGCTTGAAGTCCATTGGTACGTATATGAAGGATTGGCACTACTGGATCCTATATAGATTTCATCATTTTTACAGATTGACGTATCTGTGCCTGCATTTGCCTCTGGGCCTACGTAAACATTTAATACTTCAGAATTAGTATTACCTGATGGGTCTGAAGCTGAGTAATTCACCGTGTAAGCCCCAGTAGTATTTATATTGACATTATCTGTTACAGTAACCGTTACAGTGCCTTGACTATTATCGGAAGTAGTGTAGCTGGGTACAGAAAAGGCGCCACCTAAAGAAATAATTAAAGGGTTTGGGCTGTTTATAGTAATTGTAGGCGGAGTGGTATCTACTACATTAACGGTTCGAATAACTTGTGCTGCCGCGTTGTTACTTGTATCCGTGGCATTATAAGTTACTGTGTATGTACCCACAGTAGTTGTGTCCACAGTATCTCCACCTACAACCACGCTTACAGAAGTGTCGTAGTTGTCAGTTGCACTAGCACCTTGTTCGGAGTAGATGTCACCAACTTCAAGTGTGATAACCGCATTACCAGTCCTGGTAATTATTGGTGGTGTAGTATCTACTACACGTACCTCTCTATCTCTTATGGTTGTATTGGAATCACTGTCAGTTACAGCATATTGAATATAATAATTGCCCAATTGCGTGTTATTGACTACTCCTGTGATACTTATCGTGTTAGTCAAAACCCCATCTTCAGCGTCCTCGGCTGTAGCACCAAGCTCATTGTAAGCAGTGCCAACCTCTAATACATAAGGATTAGGACCGTTAAGTTTTATCGTAGGGTTAGTTACAACAGGAACAGATGAAAATCCCCCAAGTAGTACAGGGGAAAGGATAAATATTAAAGAAAGTTTACGCAATTTAAACATATAAATGAGGCTAATAAACCTTTAAGTATTAAATTCAAATTTAAGCATATTTATTTTGTCATGTGTATTTAGCATCGTACTTTATGATATATGTCATTTGTTGAGCCTTCATTTTGGTATAAACCATTTCATAAATGTAAGCATCAAAACATTGAACTAAAGTGGCGCAAAAGCATTTTTTCATAATGGTAAAAACAAAACTTGTAAATAGCTGCTTGTAGAATTGTTAAAATTAAATCTTGGTGCCATTACAAACGTAAATATTAAAAGTTATATTGCTTTTTTATAAAAAAAACATATGAAGTTGTTTAAAGTTCTTGTACTTGTAGCACTAGCATCAATAATCACAGGTTCTAAAGCCTATAAACCAACAGAAAAGGTCAATGTACTGTTTATAGTTGCTGATGACTTGAACTGCGCCCTTGGTGCTTATGGTGACCCGTTAGCCAAAACACCAAATATAGACCGGCTCGCTAAAGAGGGCTTGCTCTTTACAGAAGCCCATGTTCAATATCCACTTTGTGGCCCCTCAAGGGTTTCTTTTATGACGAGTTTGTATCCTGATCAAACAAAATCCAAAGATCTCCGATTGTTTGTGAGACAAACTATTCCAGACGTTGTTACATTGGGGCAAAAACTCAGATTAGAAAACTATCATTCTGTACGGGTAGGTAAAATTTATCACTACCATAATCCGAGGGATATTGGAACAGCTGGTCACGATGATTCTTTTACTTGGGATCGTACCGTAAATCCCTACGGGCGTGATAAAAAAGAGGAGTATAAACTTGAGGGCTTGAAGGAGGTCTTGAATGGAGGTGTCTTGAGTTGGTTTGAAGCGGATGGCACTGATGAAGAACAGACCGACGGTCTAGGTGCGACAGCAACCATGGCCTTTCTAGATGAGTTTGCCGCAAGTGGTGAAAATTTCTTTTTGGCATTTGGGCTTTATAGACCACATGTTCCTTTTGTTGCACCAAAAGCGTATTTTGACATGTATGATATTAACGACTTTTCTGTGCCTGAAAGTAATGAAGCTTATTTGCAGAGCCTTCCCAAACCTGCTGCCAAATCCATCCGTGCAAAAAAAGAACAGCTTGATTTAGATCCAGAACTGGCAAAAAAAATAAAACATGCCTACTATGCCACTACCAGTTTTGTCGATGCTCAAGTGGGCCGTGTTTTAGACAAACTAAAAGAAACAGGTCTTGACAAAAACACCATCGTTGTATTTACTTCAGACCACGGCTATCATCTCGGCGAGCATGGGCATTGGCAAAAGCAAACGCTTTTCAATGATGCCACTAGGGTACCTTTAATTTTTGCTGGCCCTGGAATAAAAAGCAATAAGGGGAATGTTAATGCCCCTGTTGAACTTGTTGATATATACCCTACAATTATGGATATGCTGCAAATGAAGACCCCTCAATTTGTACAAGGAAAAAGCCTAATGCCTTACTTTGATGGTGCTAGAGATCCAGTTAGAAAAAACGCATTGACCGAATTACGGGTTAATTCCCCTTCAGGTTTGAGCAAAGGCTATTCCATTAAAACAAAGCGCTATCGCCTTACGCAATGGCAGCATGAAGAAAGTATGCACTATGAGCTATACGACCATAAGTTTGATGCAGCAGAACTCAATAACATAGCAACCAAGGCAGCATATGCCTTGGTTCTAGACTCTTTGAGGTTTGTAATACAAGAACGAATTGCAGCAGCCAAAAAAATACCCAAAGGCCTTGGAAGGCAAATTGATTTTGTAAAACCTTGGCGTGAACCTAGGCGTATACTCCCCAGACCCAAATAAAATGAGTTAATTTTCAAGAGCACACTCAAATCCTTTGCCATATAGATTTTACTCTGAATAGCCTGAAAAGTATTAAATTCTTATTTTTAAAAAATGACAACAACACAATCCAATAAAACAGCTATAGCCATTATTGCAGGTTTGTTTTTTGTTTTCGGCTTTATCACTTGGGTGAATGGGGCCTTAATCCCATTCATGAAAACGATTAATGAGCTTACGGAAGCCCAGTCTTATTTGGTGGCCTCTGCATCCTATATATCCTTTGTGGTTATGGCATTACCGGCTTCTTATTTATTGACTAAAATAGGGTACAGAAAAGGTATGTCCATCGGTTTGTTTCTTATGGCCCTAGGCGCTTTGGTTTTTATACCCGCTGCCGAGTCTAGGACTTACTGGATGTTTTTGACAGGTATTTTTATTCAAGGGACGGGGATGACCGTATTGCAAACAGCAGCCAACCCCTATATTACCATATTAGGCCCCATAGAAAGTGGCGCCAAACGCATTGCAATTATGGGCATTGCTAATAAGGTTGCTGGTGCGTTGGGATCCGTCATCTTTGGCGCTTTACTTTTAAGTGGTATTGATGAAGTTAAGGATCTTGTAAGTCAAGTTTCAGCCGATGAAAAGGCTGCACTTTTAGATCAAATGGCCGACAGTGTTTTTGTGCCTTATGTGGTCATGGCGCTTGTTTTATTTGTACTGGGATTGTTGATGCGCCGTGCGCCTCTTCCTCATGTGGAAGCAGAAGCCAGAAATGAGGAGGAGACTCAATTTGGAGGAAGTAAAACCATTTTCCAATATCCAAACCTTTGGTTTGGGATGCTTACCTTATTTGTTTATGTCGGTGCTGAGGTAATCGCTGGAGACACCATCATAGCTTATGGACTTGTATTAGGCATATCAGCTTCAAAAGCCAAGTTTTTCACTACTTTTACGCTTATGGCGATGGTGGCTACTTATGCATTAGGTGTTATGTTAATACCAAAATATCTAAGTCAGAAGCGCGCATTACAAATCAGCGCCATGATTGGGCTTGTATTGAGTTTTTGCATAATAAGTACTACTGGATTTACATCTGTTCTTTTTGTTGCAGCATTAGGAATTGCCAATGCACTTGTTTGGCCTGCTGTTTGGCCCTTGACTTTAGATGGTCTTGGAAAACACACCAAAACGGCAGCAGCATTGCTCATCATGGCAATTTCTGGAGGCGCTATTATTCCACCATTGTACGGGCGACTTGTCGATAGTGGAAAAGAGGCGCTTATTGACTCGGGACTTGAAGCAGCAGATGCACTAGCCGTGGCGGCAAAGGAGAGTTATTATATCCTTATTCCCTGTTATGCCATAATTTTTGTTTTTGCTCTATGGGGACAACGACTTAAGAAATAATTTTTTATAAAAACACGTTAATTTTAACACATGAAAAATAATATTTATTGGAAAAAGAACATCCGCTACATCACGATATTGCTTAGTATTTGGTTTATCGTGTCATTTGGCTGCGGTATTTTGTTTGTGGAGCAGTTAAACACGATACAAATTGGTGGTTTTAAACTTGGATTTTGGTTTGCCCAACAGGGGTCTATTTTTGGCTTTGTTGCCATTATTTTCACCTACATCTACCTTATGAACCGTTTGGATAACAAATTAAATAAAGACAACTAAATGGAACTTCAATATTGGATTTGGATTGCTGTTGGATTGAGTTTTTCACTATACATAGGCATTGCGATTTGGTCGCGTGCCGGCTCTACAAAAGAATTTTATGTCGCTGGAGGCGGTGTTCATCCTATTGCTAACGGCATGGCAACGGCAGCCGACTGGATGTCAGCGGCCTCGTTTATATCCATGGCAGGGATTATATCGTTTAGCGGCTATGACGGCTCTGTATACCTTATGGGCTGGACAGGCGGCTATGTTTTACTGGCATTACTCCTAGCGCCATATCTTCGAAAATTTGGCAAGTTTACGGTGCCCGATTTTATTGGTGACAGGTATTACTCAAACACCGCCCGATCGGTAGCTGTGTTTTGTGCGCTTATTGTGTCTTTTACCTATATCGCTGGACAAATGCGAGGGGTAGGAGTTGTATTTTCAAGATACCTAGAAGTAGATATTGTAACAGGCGTTCTGATTGGTATGGGAATTGTGTTGTTTTATGCAGTACTAGGCGGTATGAAAGGAATCACCTATACCCAAGTGGCGCAATATTGCGTACTCATCTTTGCCTTTATGGTACCTGCGATTTTTATCTCATTTCTTGTAACAGGCAACGCAATCCCACAACTCGGTTTCGGATCTAGTGGTGCAGATGGTGTTTACCTTCTTGACAAGTTAGATGGTTTGCATAAGGAACTTGGCTTCCATGAATATACTTCTGGAAGTAAATCCATGTTTGATGTTTTTTGCATTACTATGGCGCTGATGGTAGGAACTGCGGGGCTTCCCCACGTGATTGTACGCTTCTTTACCGTTAAGAAAGTCAGTGATGCACGAAAGTCTGCTGGATGGGCACTGTTGTTTATTGCCATCCTCTACACCACAGCACCTGCCATAGCCGTGTTTTCTAGAACAAACCTTATTGAAACGGTAAGCAATAAGCCTTATGATCAAATGCCGTATTGGTTTGAAAAATGGGAGACCACGGGACTGCTTGGATTTACCGACAAAAATGAGGACGGACTCATTCAATATACGGCAGATGCTAACACCAACGAATTGGATGTAGATGTGGATATTATGGTATTGGCCAATCCAGAAATTGCAGACTTGCCAAATTGGGTTATTGCCCTACTAGCTGCAGGCGCACTGGCGGCTGCACTATCCACCGCAGCGGGACTCCTACTGGTAATCTCATCAGCAGTGTCACACGATCTGCTCAAGAAAATGGTCAAGCCCGATATTTCCGATAAAGGAGAACTCATCGCTGCTCGGATAGCAGCTACAGCTGCTGTTTGTTTGGCAGGATATTTTGGGATCAACCCACCGGGCTTTGTAGCCGCAACGGTTGCCTTGGCATTTGGACTGGCAGCCTCATCGTTCTTCCCAGCCATACTACTTGGGATATTCTCCAAACGCATCAACAAAGAGGGCGCGATTAGTGGGATGCTTGTGGGGGTAACGCTAATGCTGTTTTATATGCTCAAGTTTAAGTTTGGATGGTTTGGCGGAGGCACCAAGGCCGATTGGTGGTTTGGGATCTCGCCAGAGGGCTTTGGCACCATAGCGATGTTAGCTAACTTTATTGTTACGATTGTAGTTACCAGTTTCACTCCAAAACCAAGTAAAGAAATCCAACAGCTCGTAACAAACATTAGAAAACCATAAGTTTTTTGCTGATGAACTTTTGTCTTGAATGATGACTTCAGGATGTTAAAAAAAGTATATATTTAAAACAATTTCATAATCAAATAATCATGCATGATGCGATTTAGTTTTATAGTATTAACTCTCTTATCATTAACGGCCTGTTCCATCTCATCAAACGATAAAGATGCGCATGTAATTGCTGAGAAAGTGTCCAACATTTTAGATCAGATGACCCTAGCTGAAAAAGTAGGTCAAATGACGCAAGTAGATTTGCGCATGTTTGATGATATTAACGATATTAAAACCTATCATATAGGCTCAGTTTTAAGCGGAGGTTCAGGGGCTCCAAAAAACAACACGCCAAAAGATTGGCTTGACATGGTCAATGGATTTCAAAAAACCGCCATGAAAAACCGCCTCGCCATTCCGTTAATCTATGGAGTTGACGCCGTACATGGACACAACAATCTATTGGGTGCAACGATATTTCCACATAATATTGCCTTGGGCGCAGCCAACGACGCAGATTTGGTATTTCGGGTAAATAAGGCTATTGCGACAGAGGTTGCTGCTACCGGAATCCATTGGACGTTTTCTCCTTGTGTTGCTGTTCCGCAAGATCCAAGATGGGGGCGTTTTTATGAAGGTTTTGGGCAAACAACAGCGCTTGTAAATGGACTTACAACAGCAGCCATAAATGGATATCAAGCCCTGCTGACAGAAACAGATGATAAGCAAGTTGCCGCTTGCGCCAAACACTTTGTTGGTGATGGCGGAACTATCTGGGGAACGGGTACTGAAGTGGATGGTATACATCCATACTTAATTGATCAAGGTGATGTTCAGCTAGACGATGCGGCATTACGTGAATTACACCTGCCTCCTTACGAGAAAGCAATTGCTGCTGATGTAAAAACCATAATGGTCAGCTTTAGCAGTTTACGCGGAGAGAAATGCCATGGGAGCAATTTCTTGATAAACGAACTCTTAAAGGATGAACTTGGATTTAAAGGTTTTGTGGTTTCGGATTGGGGAGGGATTAATCAAATTCCTGGCGATTATAAGTCCGATGTAATTAATGGCATTAACGCTGGTATAGATATAGTTATGGTTCCTGGAATCAGGCAGGGAGATCCGTCTTATGCGAAAAACAAGCACTACAAAACATTTATTCAATATTTAATAGAAGCAGTCAACGAGGGTAGTGTCAGTATGGCTCGAATAGATGATGCTGTAAGTCGAATTTTGAAAGTAAAAATGGAAATTGGTTTATTTGAGAACCCCTTTATCGATGATGCCTATTTAGGTCAAATTGGTTCTCCAGAACACAGGGCTTTGGCTCGTGAGGCTGTGCAAAAGTCAACTATTTTACTTAAAAATAAAGGAAGCCTACCCATGTCGAAAAACGCAAGCCTCACAGTAGTGGGGTCAGCAGCAAACAATCTCGGCGTTCAAAACGGGGGTTGGACAACCGACTGGCAAGGTATCTTCACGCCTGACTTTGCGTTTTTAGATTACGACGCAGATGGCAAATTGGCAATAGAAGAGTATTACAGCCAGCTAAGAAAAGTTTATGAAAGTAAATTTGAAAAAAATAGTTGGACAGGTCATTTTGAGGAAATTGATCTAGACAATGACGGAATAGTGCTTCCAGCAGACTTCTCTGGGTTTATGAAGAATCGTGTTTTGCAACCAACTGGCACTACTATATTGGAAGGACTTTCACAGGTGGCTCCTGATGCCCAAATTGTGTACAGTCCAAATGCTACTACAATTGCGGAAGGCAGTGTCGTTTTGGCTGTAGTGGGTGAATACCCTTACGCAGAAGGATTTGGTGATGATGGAGATTTAAGTTTAAACCTCGCCGATCAAGAAATATTAGATCGTGTTAGTGGTTCAGGAAATCCACTAATCGTCGTCATGCTTAGTGGCCGTCCCTTGATGGTACAGGATCGCGTAGAAGGATTTGATGCATTTGTCGCTTCCTTTTTGCCTGGTATGGCTGGAGAAGGAATTGCCGATGTACTCTTTGGGGATGCTCAACCACAAGCCAAACTTAATTTCACTTGGCCCACATCTTCCGACGGACTAGGTGTTCTGTATGAATTCGGGAGTGGGTTGGACTATAATTAAATCGCATTGCCAGGTAACATTGATCGTAATTAGTATTTAAACTTCTTTATTAATCAATCTTGTTAAGATAGGATTCAATTGATTTGGCAGTATCCAAAACAGTCTTTTTAAAAGGTACGGGATTCCAATCGAAGATTTCCATTGTTGTGGAAACATCTCCGTCATAAGTTTTGCCAATAAAAGACCTCATACTCTTTGCTTCTCTATCGAAATTACCCATAAAATTTAGCAAAAAGTTTGGAGCCAATCGTGTACTTACTTTATCATAACCATTGGATTTAAGTATTTTGGCCACTTGCTGAAAAGCGTAAGGTTCTTCAGTAGTAACAATAAATCTTTTTCCGTTTGCTTTTTTATTTTCAAGAGCCAGTACATGTATTTTAGCAATATCTCGTACATCAGACATATTAATTGCAGCTTGAGGAACCATTGGCATTTTTCCTAACATCATTTGCTTAAACATACCCATTGAAGCTCCTGATAAATCACCCGAAAGGGTTGGGCCAAAAACAGGACCTGGATTTACAACAGCAAGTTCCATCTTAGGGGTGTCTTGTTGTGCATTAATAAAGTCCCAAGCAGCTTGTTCTGCTAAGGTTTTACTTTTTGCATACGCAGACACATTTTTTGCTTCTACATTTGTCCACGTTTCCGAATCTACTTTGATGGATTTATCAGCATTTCCTAACATAGAAACCATTGATGAGGTCAAAACTACCCTTTTGATTCCCGCTCTTTTGGCAGCATTTAGCGCTCTCATTGTCCCATCGAGTGCAGGTCTTATGTATTCATTTTCGTCTTTCGGCTCGATATTGATAAATGGGGAGGCTACGTGCATTACAAACTCACATCCCTTCATTGCATCATCCCAACCATCATCACTTAACAAGTCCAGCTCACAAAACTCTAAATTATCTTTTGGATCGACTTCAGTTTTAATTGCGTCAATAACTTTATCAGATTTTGATAAACTTCTAACGGATCCACGTACTGAATATCCATTTTTCAATAATTCCACGGCACAGTGATTTCCTATGTAGCCTGAAATACCTGTTAATAAAACCTTTTTATTCATTTGATAGACTATTTATTATTACTTTTGATTTGATAGTAAAGATAATAAAATTACTACTGTTTTAATAGTAATAATCATATTTTTATACTTATGTCGTTTTTAGATACGTTTTTTAGGTGTAATTGTCCTGTAACTTCAGCATTAGATATTGTTGGAGACAAATGGACGCTTGTTGTTATAAAGTTGATGCTATTAGAACAAAAAAAAACATTTAAAGAGTTCTCCGAAAGCGATGAATCAATTGCACCAAGTATTTTGTCTAATAGGTTAAAAACACTTGAAAAAACAGGATTTATTATCAAAAAAAAATTGCCTGACAACCAAAAAACCAATCACTATTTACTAACTGAAAAAGGACTTTCTTTAACTCCGGTTGTTGTAGAGTTGGCCTTGTGGAGCCATCACAATGTAAGACCTGTCGATAATCAAGACATGGCAAATGTCAAGGATAAAAATGAATTACACCTGGCAATCATTGAAAGATATAAATCAAAAACGGCTACACTAAAATAGTATAACGGTTTTATTCTTTTAGTAGCTGGATTAATTCATTTCGTTTGCTGGACCAAAGGGGAGGTGTTATATCAAAGAATCTCCCATTACTGTGTAATGAAAGCTTTAATTTTTTTATCTAAATAGATGCAAGTATCATTAAATTTAAAAATAAACCCCCTAGATTACCCAAGGAGCTTCATTGTAGTCCCAATTGAGCTATTTTCGAAGCAGAACTTGGAATTTTTTAAGACCATAGGTCATTTTTTGGGTATGAATCCCAAAAATTGTAGTTATTAATTTGCAGAATATTTTTTTAGGCTGGAAAGCTCTTTTTTTGAAACCTTAAAAACAGTACCATGGCGAACTCCATCAGGGAATGAAATAGCGTTAGAAATATCTTCCCAGTTTTCAAGATCATTTGATTTTAATGCGCCAAATTTCCCTTTCCTATATTGGTCAAAATAAACGAGCCAGTCATCACCAAGTTTAGTTACCGCGGGACCTTCTACCCAACTCCACGAAATTGCATCAGAAAACGGAACATTCCAGTCGTAAAGGTTGCCTGAGAAAAGGATATGAAGACTTTTTTTTGCTTCTGGAAGTAGCGTTTCATCCTTAATAATCATAAAATACTCGTTTTCATTTTTAGCAATGGTAGCGTCAATAACATTAAATCCAGGCTCAACAAAAAGTTTAGTTTCTGAAAAATTATCAAAGTCTTTAGTGGTTGTATAATACATGCGGTGATTATAACCATCCTCAGTTTGATCACTAGTGTTAGTAAAACTGTCAGAAACAGTACTTGCCCAAAATATGAGATATTGATTCTCTATATCGTCATAGAAAAGCTCAGGTGCCCATGAATTTCTTGTCTCTTTTTCATGCTGCATAACAGGGATAAATTTTTGTTGGGACCAAGTGATGAGATCCTCAGAATTTGCATATCCAATTCCTTTTTCATTCCAGCTTACAGTCCAGACCATGTGGTATTTTCCATCAGGACCTAAAATAATGCAAGGATCACGCATCAATTTATCTTTACTGAGTTCAGGTTCTAGAAATGATTGATCGTTATTTAAAGCCTTCCATTTTAGACCATCCATACTATAGGCCAAATGGAGCCCATCCTCACCATTGTTTTTAAAATATGAAAACATAAAGACATCTTTAGTTTCTGAATCATTGCAGCTTAAGCACATTAATATTAAAACAAATGGTAAAAATTTATTTATTTTCATTTTTAGGATTCTTAAATTATTTAAAGATGGGAGTTATTTTAAATGAGTGAGTGAAGTCATCTGAATTGATCATATATTTTTGATGTGGCTTAGCTCCCCAAGAGTCATCTCCGCCAACCCCCATTTGTTTTTTATCAATAGTTACTTGAATGAGGTCTTTTGGTTTAATGTCGTTCAAGTGCTTTTGTGCCTTTTCGATTCCGCCGTCATAATCCGCTATGGGATTTTGATGAATACTAAATGAAAATTTTGGAAAACCCTCAAAAAAGATTCCGTTTCCTTTATCATCTTTTAGAATTAATTTTTTTGTATCAATACGGGTGCCGTTTTCTTGTGGTCTAGCGTACTCAAATTTCATTTCAGATATTTTTTTCGTGTAATATCCCATAAAAGCAGATTCTTTACGATCGATATAATTTTCATGTGGACCTCGACCATACCATTCGGCGTAATCAAATAGTGAATTTAACTGAAAACGGGTTCCTATTCTAGGAATTTCGTTTCCAACTGGTTCACCCTTAAAGTCTAATTTATTTGTTACTAATAGGCTCCCATTATGTGAAATGTGATACTCTAATATTGAATATGCCTTTATGCTTGGTAAGAAGTATTTTGTCAAGATATTATAACTATTATCTTCTTTTTTTATTTCAAATGATTCTAAGTGTTGTTCATAAGATGCATGCTTCCATTTGATAAGTCGCTCAGGCATTAGATTTCCATAATCATTATCTGTAGGTGCCCTCCAAAAATTTGATTTTATTGGCGTTAGTAGCTGGTTGACTCCGCTAATTTCATAAGTATCTAATCTTCCAGTGGATTTGTTGAAGGCAATCGTTAAATTCAATTTAGAAAAATCAAAAGAAACGACTTCTGATTTATCATCAATTGAAATACTTGAAAATTCTTCTAGATTAATTTCACTTTTATGAATGTTTTGACCCAATCGTAGCTCCAATTGTTCTTGGAATTCAATGTGTCCTTTTTTAACTAGGGGTGAGTCTATATTTCTGATGCCACGAACATTTATATAATAGTCCTTATCCGGTAAAAGATTATGACTGAACTTTAGGTGAATTATATCTTTTTCCTGGGGGTTGGCAACTAATTTTTGGAAATAAGACCCCACAGGAATTCCATCTTCAATCAGCTCTATTTCTGCTGTAATGTGTTGATTTGATATAAAAAAATTCTCATTGAAGATGGAAATATTATTTTTTTCTCCGGAAAGCCAAGTCACCAATGCATTTTGATACACATGTTTCACTTCTTGCAAAGCCGGGTGTGGGGTACGATCTGCATTTAATATCCCATTCATACAGAAATTACTATCAGTATGATATTTTTCCGGTGAGAAGTCACCTCCAAATTTCCAATATTTTACGCCATCTTCATCATAAGCTGCAAGTCCTTGATCAACAAAATCCCAAATGAAACCACCTTGTAATTGTCGATGATTTCGCACATATTCCCATTCATCTCCTAAGTTTCCATTACTATTTCCCATTGCATGGGAATATTCACTCCAAATAAATGGTCGATCAGGAAACTTTCCGAAATAGGTGTTTTTTAATCTATCTATTGGTTCATATGCCCAAGCCAAATAATCTGTGTGAGGTTCGAGACTCATGTCGTCATTAACCCATGCATAAAATGGATGCTCTGATGTTCTTTCATACATGACGGGTCTTGATGGGTCATATTCTTTAAGCCATTTGTAGGCCTGGATAAATACAGGTCCATCACCAGCTTCATTTCCCATAGACCAACTCACTATACAGGGTTGATTTTTATCACGTTCAACCATACGAACTATTCTGTCCAAATGCATAGCATCAAATTCAGGTTTATAAGCTGGAGTTTTACTTTTTATCCACCCAAACCCATGAGTTTCAATGTTTGCTTCATCAACCACGTAAATACCATATTTATTACACAACTCATACCAATATGGGTCATTTGGGTAATGGGCTGTTCTTACAGCATTGATATTATTATTCTTCATGATTTTGATGTCTTCCAGCATCGCTTCTTTTGAAATGACTTGCCCAGTTAACTCATCATGTTCGTGTCGATTAACTCCCTTAAATAAAATGGGTTTTCCATTTACCAGAAATTGACCATTACGAATCTTATTTTCAACTAATCCTACATCTTGACTAATAACCTGATTTTCAATACCATTTTGATCTATTATTCTAATCCATAATTTGTAAAGGTTGGGCTCTTCTGCACTCCATAATTTTGGATTATTAAGTGTAAAATTACCCTTTGAAAAAGAGGAGCTATTTTCTGAAATAATTAAAGCATCTTCTGTAGATTGAACTAGAGTGTTTTCATCAAATAATTCATATCTAACTGTACATTGGCTTCTTAGATTATCAAAATTTTTAAGTTCAGCTTCAATAGATACTTTGGCATTTGAGAAATTGTTTGTCAATTCTGTTTGAACTCTAAAGTCTCTAAGTGAATATTTTGACGGGCTTGAATATACCCTGACATCTCTTTGTATACCACTTAATCGCCAAAAATCTTGCCCTTCTATATATGTTCCGTCTGACCACCGTATTACTTGTAAAGCAATAAGATTTTCTCCCTCAACAATATACTCAGATATATTAAACTCTGCTGGAGTTTTACTGCCTTCACTATAGCCAACTTTTTCACCATTAATCCATAAATAAAATGCAGAATTTACACTGCCAAAATGAATAAAAACTTGATTGTTTTTCCAACTTTCTGGAATGTTAAAGCTCCTTACATAACATCCTACAGGATTGTAATCTCTAGGAACTTTTGGCGGATTCAATTCATAAGGATAAATAACATTAGTGTACAGAGGAAAATCTTTGGTGTGAAATTGCCAGTTGGAAGGCACAGGAATCTCCTCCCAAGAGGAAACATCATAGCTTGGGTCGTAGAAACGTTCGTCAACTAAATCGGGGTTATCGTAAAGCTTAAAATTCCAAGATCCATTTAATAATAGTTCCAATGATGAACTTTTCTCTTTTTTAGAGCTAAATAACTTAAAATGTGAGTGTGGCTTTGTCGTATTTACCTTAAAGACAGATAAATCTTCCCACTCTGGATGAAGAGTATTTTGCCCTCTAACTGAACTTATACCGACTATGACAATCAGTAAAAGAGAAAAATTTGATATTTTGAGTTTGCTTAGTAAATAATCCATTACGTTTTATTTATTTAAAAAATTTGATTTTTGGAAAATGATTAGCACCTTAAAAAAATGTAATAGCTAAGCACTCATTTTAGCATTACTCCTTAACAATTTGAAGGCTTTTGTAATATGTCCCTCAACAGTTTTAGGATGAATTTTTAAAATTTCAGAAATTTCTAAATTGCAAAACCCCCTTTTTTTACTCATTACAAACACTTTTTTTGTTTTTTTAGGTAGTTGATCAATTAATTTATTGACCAGCTCAATTTTTTCAACTTTATCCTCATCTGCTGTGTCGTTTTCGCACAAATGAATTTGATCAAAATTATAGTCATTATGAAGCCTATATATTTTCTTCTTTTTATGTAGGGTGTTTATGAATTCATTAAATACTGATTTATACATATATGTTTTAATAGAAAGTTTTGGATTCAGCCTTTTTCTAACAATGTAAATTTTAACAAAAACTTGTTGAACGATTTCTAATGACATTTCATTATCTTTTGATAAACTATATGCATATGCAAATAATTTATACCTGTAATATCTAACTAAATTATTCCAAGAATAATCATCACTATCTTTAAGTTTTTGTATAAAATCTTCTGAATTTTCGCGCATGTATTTTTTTAGTAATTATGGGTTAGAAAATTTCTAAATTTTCGTACCTGTTAATGATAAGTTAAGGAATGTTATATTGATAGTCTTCTAGTCAGAATTAATTAGGCTAATTGACTTTAAATCTTAAGATTTACTAGATCTTAATGGTAGAGAAATTAAAAATATTTTGGTTTAAAAATATGTTTAACAAGAAGCTAACTATCATGATTGTATTTTATTAGGTTTATTAATTTTTAGATTATTAATAAACAAATAACACAACAATTTTTAAAAGTGATAATGATAATATACTTCATTTAAAATTTGTGTATACAAAAATGCTTTTTTTGTGTACAAGAAAATCAATCACCTTGCAAAATGTATTGATTAGCAATAAATAAAATATTAATGAAATTAAGTTTTGAGGCTACTCTACAAAAAGATTAAACCTAATTAATGTCAACATAACTCTTTACTTCGTCTAAATATTTTTTTCCAATTATATAATAATTGTTTGAATTTAAGAACAACATGTTTTTGTCAATCTTTTTAATTTGATCAACATTTACAGCCACTGATTTACTAATCCTAATAAATTTTGATGGGGGAACATCATTTAGGAAAGTTTTTAAATTTTTTCGAACAAGGTAGCTTGTCTCTAACATATGTATTTTTACATAATCTTTTTTTCCCTCTATTAATTGAATATTTTTAATTTCAATCTTATGATTTGCTCTATTTGCTCGTATGAACACATGTTTTTGATTTTCACTCTTGTTTATTGATTCAATTGTTGAACTTACCTTCTGGTCAATAGTTTTTAATTTTCGATTTCTAGTAAAATAAACAACGAGTAAAATTAAAATAGTAGCAATATTCAATACATAGGGGAAAAGATTTTTATTGTCTTCAATAAGAATCGTATCAAAGTCTAGTTTACGACCTCCTAAATTATAAATCCCGACCTCATTTTCATCAAACAATGACCTCTTTTCTCTAGTATCTTTAACAGTAATGAGTACTTGGAGGTCTAGCACCTTTTTATAACGCCATTTACTAGATAAATCTATTCGGTTATTTTCATCCGTAAGGAATACATCGCCTCTTATCCCTCCAACACCGTCCTTATCTATAACAAGAATTGCAAATACATTCTTTTTTCTCAAATATTCTTTTGGGATTCTATAATTTCTTGGGCAATTGTAACAATTCGTAACACCCACTAATTTGCCATTAACATAAAGCTTATCATAGTCATCGATACCATTTGGAACATTAAAATACATATCACTTTCCGGAAGTTTGTCAAGCACTACTTCTTTTCGAAACCAAATAGCCGCATCTAACTGATTATCATTAAATAACTCTTCAATAATTACTGGAAAGTTTGTAACAGACCAATTGTCATCATCTAATTTTAGGGAAGTGAATTTTTCAAATTCAAAATCATAGATATGTTCAAGATTAATAACCTGAGTTGGCTGAATTTTTATGTTACTTTGATTTTCATCATATATGGTATAGTTCCAATTTCCAATTAAATCAATTTTTTGAGTGCTACTTTGAATATAAAAATCCCCGTTTATATAACCACTTTCCGAGTAACTAATTGCTAGAATTTTAATTCTGTTTATGCCCTTATTTATAATCTCAAGTGGGATAATCTGCTTATGTGTTGAAATGTCACCTTCAACAATTATCGTATTAGTAATAAATAAATCATTTATTAAAACCATCCCTTCGTCCATCATTCCCTTTTCGAAAATGATTTCGTATTCATTTTCTAATTCAGAGATAATAAAAGTGCTTTCAAAGGATACCATTAGCGCATCTTGTGTTCTTGAGAGTTGCTTGAAGTCTCCTGGCAAATACAAGTTTCCTTTATTGCTTTCACTAATGTTGTTTTGATCAAATAGAAGTGAAAAGAATGCCTTGTTTTGATTTTCGACTGATATTACTTTTTCTTGCTGGGTATGCAATTGTTGTAAACAAACAAAGTTGATAATTGTAATTAAAATTATCAGTCTAATTGCATTGATAGTAATATTTTTTTTTTGAATCATTATTCAATTCTATGGTGAATCATTATTTAACTAATTCATAAAAATTTTTATATCTATGAATTTATTTTAAATAACGGTAATAATTTTCAATTTAAAAATTTAAGCTTTAGAAATTTATTATTTTACAATAAAATAAAGTTTAACTGCATTTATAATAATAAACCTTTCATCAGCGCATTTAATTTTTGTATACAAAAAACAATATTTAGTATATAAATATATTCATAAAAGTATTTTTTCACAACTTTAGAGTACAGTCTGTATATACTTTCGTAAAAATTACAACTCATAACAATATTTAACAAACAAATTAAATTATGAAAAAAATAAACTATTTACTAATTATTGGCTTGTTGGGCTTTGCATCTATTACCTATGCTCAACAGTTTATTAAAGGAACCGTTTCTGATGAATCCGGTCCCTTACCCGGAGTTTCTGTTGTAGAAAAAGGAACTTCAAACGGATCAGTCGCAGATTTTGAAGGCAATTATACCTTATCCGTTTCAAATTCCGATGCGGTCTTAGTTTTTTCTTATATAGGATATCAGACTGTTGAATTTTCAGCAAGTAACTCATTGATAAATGTTACTATGATCCCTGATTTAGATGAACTTGATGAAGTTATCATAGTTGGTTATGGTACTCAAAAAAAGGAAGAATTAACAAGTGCTATTACTAATATCAAGTCAGAAGATTTTAATGCTGGTAATATTAATGATCCACAACAATTATTACAGGGTAAAGTAGCAGGTTTAAATATTGCTCGAGTTGGCGGCAACCCAAATGAGCCTTTCAATATTAGATTGCGAGGGCTAAGCACATTTGGAGCTAATGCTGAGCCACTTGTTGTTATTGATGGCGTAATTGGAGGTTCACTAGACTCTGTTGATCCAGCTGACATTGCGTCTGTTAATGTTCTTAAAGATGCTTCTGCAGCTGCCATTTATGGAACTCGAGGTAGTAGTGGTGTTATAATTTTAACTACTAAATCTGGAAAAGGTATAGCACAATCTGGATTTGAATATCGTGTTTATGTTTCCAGTGAAGAAATTTCAAATATGCTTCCAATGGCTAGTTATGACCAATTTATCTCAACTGGAGGTCTTGATTTGGGTTCTAATACTAATTGGATGGACTTAGTTTCTCGAAAAGCAACTAGCCTTGTACATAACCTTTCTTTTAATGGTACTAGCGAAAATGGTCTTTCATACAGAGCATCTATAAATTATAGAGATATTGAAGGAGTACTCAATACATCAGCTTATGATCAGATTAATGGAAGACTCAGTGTAAGTCAAAATTTCTTAGATAATAAATTAAAATTTCAAGGGAATATTGGCATCACTTCTAGAGAGGCTAGCTTAGGCTTTAATAATGTATTTGATTATGCTCAACTATATAACCCTACAGCTTCAATATATGATACTGATGGCAGTTTTTTTCAAAATAAAATTGAAAACAACTTTAATCCAGTTGCAATTAATGAACAGACTCGAAACGATCTAGATAAAAATACATTCTTAGCAACCTTTAAGGTTGATTTTGACATAACTAATGATCTTACATTGTCTGCTAATTACTCAACTCAATACGATAATAGTTTTCAAGGGACTTATTTTTTTAATGATTCATTTTGGAATGGTGGTTTAACTGACAACGGGAGAGCTGAAAGAGCATATAACGAAGAGAAGTTTAATCTATCCGAATTTACAGCAACTTACAGGGGAGAATTAGATAACATAAATTATGAACTTCTTGGTGGTTATGCTTACCAGGAGTTTACATATCAAGGTCAATATTCTTTAAATACAGATTTTCTTGTGAATTCGGTTACATACAACAATTTAGCATTGGGGTTAGGTATCAATAATAATGAAGCTAAAATGACTTCATTTAAAGAAGAAGCAAAATTAGCATCTGCTTTTGCAAGATTAAATTTAAATTATCAAAACCTTTTATATTTTTCTGCTAGCTATAGAAATGAAAATTCATCAAGGTTTGGTGCAAATTTTAGATCTGGTGATTTTTGGGCTACAAGTGCTGGTGTAAATCTTAATAATATACTTAATCTAGAAAATGTTGATCAACTAAAAGTTAGAGTAGGATATGGAGTCACAGGAAATGAACCAGTTGAAAGGTATGCGTACGTACAAAGATTAGGCGCAGAACAGTCATTGGGATATATTAACAGTGATTTTGGAACAGCTATTGGTCCTCAATCAAATCCGAATCCTGATTTAAAGTGGGAAGAAAAATCTGAACTTAACGTTGGAGTTGATTTCGTTGTTTTAGATTCAAAACTTTCTGGAAGCCTAGATTATTTTAACAGATCTACATCAGATTTGCTTAGAAATACACCTGTATCTTCTCCACCTAACATATATAATTCAACATTATTAAATTTGGGTGAATTGGAGACTAAGGGTTATGAAGTTTCTCTAAATTATTCTGCAATTTCTAAAGATGACTTTAGTTGGAGTGTTGGGTTAAACCTTTCTACTAATGAAACAACCCTTATTAATCTTTCGGATATAGATGACTATGTTACTTACAGCGGGGATTTGGGCCCTCCTGGATATAACGGAACTAAAGTTATTGTTCTTGAAGAAGGTGCTGTTCTTGGAAACATACGTGCCGCGGTCTTTGCTGGGTATAATGAACAAGGTGAAGCCCTAGTGATTAATCAAGAGACTGGAGAGACTACAACAGATAAAAATCTTGACAGAGACGGTGTTATCGTAGGAAATGCTTTTCCAGATTATACTTTTGGAATCTCACAAAACTTCAAATACAAAAATTGGGATTTAAATATGTTACTAAGAGGTGCTGTTGGTCATTCTATTGTAAATGTTCCTAGAGTTCATTGGGAACACCCCTTAAATTCAGGAAGACAAAACTTTGCTGTAACTGAATATTTTAATCCAGACGACAGTGAACTTAGCGCATACCATTCAGGTTTGGTTGAAAAAGGTGATTTTATGCGACTAGATAATGCATCTCTAGGCTATAACTTTAGTTTAGGCAGTGATAGTAAAATAGAATCCCTAAGAATGTATATTTCTGGCAACAATTTGTTTACAATTACAGATTATTCAGGAAGTGATCCAGAAGTTAGATATTCAGATTTTGATGGCGATATTTTGACACCTGGTATGGACAGAAGGACATCAAATTATCTTCCTACTAGATCATTCACACTAGGTCTTAACATAAAATTTTAATCAATTCTTAAAATATAAAAGATGAAAAATTATATAATAACAAATAAAACATTAGTAAAAACTATTTTAGTTTTAGCTATTAGTTTTAATTATTCATGCGAAGTTGAACCTGAAATTTATTCAGAGGTTTTACCTCAAGATTTCTTTCAAACACCTGATCAAATAGCTTCAGCAGCTGCAACAGCATATTCACCCTTAATTGGTTATGCGGATATGGCATATCACAACTCTGCGATTGTTTCTGACGTTTCAACTGTTCCAGTTAGGTCTAATAATGGTTGGGATGATGGTGGTACTTGGCCCTCTTTGGTGTCTCATGACTGGACATCAACATTGTGGCCTATGGCTAACACATGGAATAGTATGACACAAGGAGTATCTACTTGTAATCGATTAATTGAAATTTTTTCCCAAACTCCTGGATCAGAATTAGGTGTTGCTGAATTAAGATCATTAAGAGCATTTTATTTCTACAAACTTCTATCTGCTTATGGAAACATAACCATTGAGTCAAGATTCTCTGATGCTGATTCAAATCCCAAACAAGTTACTCCACAGCAGGCATTTGACTTTATTGAAAAAGAGCTTTTAGCCTCAATAGACATTTTAAGCGAAGATAAAGGGACAGCTAATTATGGAAAGGTAAATAAATGGGTAGCATATTCAATTTTAGCTGATCTATATTTAAATTCTAAAAGAATTACGGGTGTAGAAAAATGGACAGAAGCTGCTGCTGCTGCAAGTAAAGTAATTGATGAAGGTGGATATGCTTTAGAATCTGGATATTTTACCAATTTCCGCGCTGCTAATGAGGGATCATTGGAAAATATTTGGATTGTTCCTTATGATAATCCTCAGTTTAATGGTAACATAGTGAGAATGCATTTACACCAATCTGCTACTGGGACATTTGATTTGAATGATGCTCCATGGGGTGGTTTTACTTTCCAAACAGAATTTTATGAATCTTTTGAAGAAAATGATTTAAGAAAAGGTATGTTTATAGTTGGGCAACAATATACATCAAAAGCTGGTCCTGTTTGGAATAACACTACTGGCTTTGGTTTTGCTAGCCCTTCAGATGAATACAAACTTGAAAACTGTGCGGAAGATTTTGATAACTACAAAGCCGCTGGAGTAGAATCTCAACTTGATGGTGGATGTAATATTTTTATAACTCCAGATTATACTGAAATTGATAAAAAATACCCATACAGGAATGGAGCTAGATGGGGTAAGTTTGAAATGCCAGTTGGTGAAGACATTTATATAAATTCCGATTTTCCAATCTACAGGCTAGCGGGTGTTATGATGACCAGAGCTGAGGCATTGTGGAGAGAGGATAGCGGAAGTACTGAAGCATTAAATCTTGTGAATCAGGTCAGAACTAGAGCTGGTTTAGATAATTTAAGTAGTTTGACAGAAGATGATATATACCATGAGTTTAAAAAAGAAATGGTGTTAGAAGGCTTTTCTAGGGCAATTACGATTAGATTTGATAAATGGGAAGATGACTGGTTTTTAAAAGGTATTGGAAATCAAAAAGGTGTGCCATCTACAAATTCTAAAGACCAAACGAGGAGGATATTCCCAATTCCTCAAGGTGCTTTAGATGCAAATCCAAACTTAGTACAAAACCCAGGATATAATTAATTTTGGGTAGTTTTTAGTTAGTTTTTTAAAACCCAAGTTATTACTTGGGTTTTATTTTCTAGCCTATTTGAGTAATTAGTTTATATAATTCTGATAGACATATTTTATAATTTAGGTAAAAAATGTACTTCTACTATTTTTTATAATTTTAAACTTAATTAATAAAATCTCTAGAAAATAACCCATTAGTAAATTGATAAATGAATGAAATTTAAGTTTATAGGTTTTTTGATTATTTATTGTTTAGGTTTTCTAATCCTCTATTCATGTCACTCATCTTCATTAAATAAGAAATCACTCGAAAATTTTTTGCTAGAGGAATCTATTAAAGCAGAAAGACATGATAGCATTGTGCTCGGAGTAAAATTTGGAATGACTTCAGAGGAGTTTTTCAACTATGCAAAGAAAAAGAATGAAGAAGGTTTATTTTATCCTTCAAGATCTGGAACAATGGTTACATTGGATATAAATAAAGAGTTTAATTATCCTGTACAATTTGAATTTTTTCCTGCAACTATGCAGAATAAGTTTATACCAGTTAGAAAATATAAAGCAATTATAAGATTCAAAGACTTATATTCTAACAAAAAGGAAATGTCACTAAACAATTTATTGAATCAAACATTATTGTTTTTTGAAAAAGGATATAAGGGTAATACTTTTATTAAAGTTCCAAATGATGAGGATGTTTTTGTTAAATATAATTACATAAAAGTTGACTCCAACAGAAAAATAACAATTACTCCATTTTTAGCAATGAATCAACTAAATATTTTATTTGAAGACCTTAAACCATAAAAATTATTTTTTACCCTCAAATAAATACCTATGATTTGTAAAAAAAGCATCTATTTTTTTTCTTTTATTCTTTCATTTCAGTTGATGTCTTGTGATAGTAAAACTGAAAATAATAGCACACTTTTTGAATTGTTAAGTTCTGAAAAAACTAAAATTGATTTTATAAACAATATTACGTACTCAAATGAATTCAATATATATACGTATCGAAATTTTTATAATGGTGGAGGTGTAGGTCTTGGAGATGTAAATAATGATGGGTTATTAGACATCTATTTAACAGCAAATCAGTTACCTAATAGACTCTATATTAACAAAGGTAATTTTGTTTTTGAGGATGTAACTGAAACTGCAAAACTTAGTGGCAATAGGGCTTGGTCGACAGGTGTTTCTATGGTAGACATTAATTCTGATGGTTGGTTGGACATCTATGTTTGTAATTCTGGTGATGTATACGGGGATAATAGACAAAATGAATTTTTTATAAATAATGGTGATGGTACCTTTTCAGAAAATGCGGAACAAATGGGATTAGCAGATTCTGGCCTATCAACTCATGCTGCTTTTTTTGATTATGACAAAGATGGGGACTTAGATGTTTACTTATTGAACAATTCTTTTACAGCAGTTAGTACATTTAATTTTCAAAAAAAATTAAGAGACAAAAGAGACCAAAAAGGAGGTGATAAATTATTTCGAAATGATTCAGGAAAATTTATTGATGTCAGCGAGGAAGCTGGGATTTTTGGAAGTGAAATTGGCTTTGGTCTAGGAGTTTCAGTTGCAGACCTTGATAAAGATGGTTGGCTTGATTTATTTATTAGTAATGATTTTTTTGAAAGGGACTATATCTATATGAATAATGGAGACGGAACATTTTCTGAGGATTTAGAAAATCAAATGAGATCGACAAGTCTTTCATCTATGGGGTCTGATGTTGCTGATATAACTGCTGATGGTCTTCCTGAAATTTTTGTCACTGATATGCTTGCAAAGAGTGATGATAGGTATAAAACAACAATGACTTTTGAAAATTGGGATAAATATCAATACAATTTAAAAAATGGATATTATCGTCAGAACACAAGGAATACCCTCCATTTAAATAATGGAATTTCTTTTGAAAATAAATTGACATTTAGTGAAGTGGGAAGATTAGCGGGGGTTGAAGCAACGGATTGGAGTTGGAGTGCTCTTATAACAGATTTTGACAATGACGGCCATAAAGACTTATTTGTAGCAAATGGATTAGCTCAAGATATTCATGATCAAGATTATTTGAACTTTATTTCTGATGAAGAAATTAAAAAAATGATTGTAAAGAAAAATGGTGTTGATTACAAAAAGTTGGTTGAACTTGTTCCAGTAAACAGAATATCAAATTGTGTCTTTGCAGGTGATTCAAATCTTGGGTTTAAAGATGTGGCTGATAGCTGGGGTTTAGATACTCCTAGCCATTCAAGTGGTTCTGCTTACGGCGATTTGGACAATGATGGCGATCTTGATCTAATTGTCAATAATATCAATATGCCACCGTTTGTTTATAAAAATAAGTCTACAGAATTATTAAAAGAAAACAACTATCTAAAAGTCAAGTTAATAGGAGAAAAGAATAATATTAATGCTGTTGGGGCAAAAGTGACAATCAAATCCGATGAGCAAATCTTTTATTTAGAACAATCTCCAATTAGAGGTTTTCAATCTACGGTTGATAATATTGTGCATTTTGGTCTAGGGGAAATATCAAGCATTGACTCACTAATTGTTGATTGGTACTACGGCAAAAGAAGTGTCTTAACTAATATTTCAGTCAATCAGACAGTAGTAATTAGTGAAAGCGAAGCCCAAAAGCCTGAGCATAAAGAAGAGCAAAACAACAACAAATCAATATTTAAAAATGTTTCTGAAATAATTGACTTAGATTATTTGCACGTTGAAAATACCTATGTGGACTTTGATAGAGATCGGTTGTTGTACCACATGAGATCAACAGAGGGGCCAAAATTAGATATTGGGGATGTGAACAATGATGGTTTAATGGATTTTTATATTGGGGGTGCTAAAAATTCTGCAGGAAAACTTTTTTTAAATATTGGTCAAAACAAATATAAATCTTCGAATGCGGATCTTTTTGAAAAAGATAAGCAAAGTGAAGATTCTCAGGTTGTTTTCTTTGATGTCGATAACGATGGTGATCTAGATCTGTATGTGTCGAGTGGTGGAGTAGAATATTCCAGTTCTTCTTACGCACTATTTGATAGATTATACATAAATGACGGCTTTGGAGAATATGCAAGGTCTTCTCAACTTCTTCCTACGTCTAATCCAGAAAGCACATCTGTTGTTATTCCTAATGATTTTGACAAAGATGGTGATATAGATTTATTTGTTGGCATTAGATTGAAGCCTGGATCAATCGGAGTTCCACAAAATGGATATATTCTTGAAAACAATGGTAAAGGGGAGTATAAAGATGTAACGTTGGAATTGGCACCGGAAATGATTGAACTTGGAATGATAACTGATGCCAAATGGGCTGATTTTGACAATGATGACGATTATGATTTGATTATAGTAGGCGAGTGGATGGAAATTAAGCTTTTTGAGAACGATAATTCAAATTTTACTGAGATTTCTAAAGACGTTGGTTTAAAAAATACTTCTGGGTGGTGGAACCGAATCGCTTCTTCTGATATAGATAATGATGGAGATATTGATTTTATAGTGGGTAATCACGGTTTAAATTCTAGATTCAAGGCAAGTGTGGAAGCGCCTATTTCATGTTATGTTAATGATTTTGATAACAATGGGTCTATTGAACAGATTGTATGTAATTATAATGAAGGTAAATCATATCCTTTGGTGTTGCGCCATGATTTGATTAAGCAATTGCCCCATCTGAAAAAAAAATATGTCTATTACACTAATTATAAAGGGCAAGCTATAGAAGATATTTTTACTTCCGAAGAGCTTAAAAATTCAATTGTCCATGAAGTTACTATGCTTGAGAGTATCTTGCTTATTAACAATGGTGATGCTTCATTTAAAATTAAGCCATTACCAACGGAATCACAATTCGCGCCTATTTATGCAATTTCTGCATCTGATTTTGATAAAGATGGTGTTATTGATTTAGTTTTGGGTGGTAATCTATATAACGTAAAGCCCGAGATAGGTAGTTATGATGCTAGTTATGGACAATTCCTGAAAGGAACGGGAAATGGCGATTTCACTGTTTACAGTATGGCTGAGAGTGGATTGTTCTTAGATGGTGAAATTAGAGACTTTAAAATTTTTAGTCATAAACAAAATGATCTTCTACTCGTTTCAAAAAACAACTCAACTGTTGATTTTTATCAGTACTAAATCTTAAAAAATGAGAACTAAATACAATATAAATGTAAAATGTATTCTAATTTTTTTTATTGGTGCTTTAAACAATTCCTGCAGTTTGGGTTTAATTGAAAACACAGATAAACTACTTTATAAACCCAAACTAACTAATGAAACTAACATAATTTTTTCTAACAATATTGTTGAAACTGATGAGTTTAGCATTTTAAGTTATAATAATATGTATATGGGTGGCGGAGTCTCAATCGGCGACATAAATAACGATGAACTCCCGGATATTTTTTTAACTGCCAATCAAGAATCTAATAAACTCTTTATAAATAAAGGAAATTTTGTATTTGAAGATATTACAGAATCATCTGGTATATCAGGAGATATTGGGATAAAAAGCTGGACCACAGGTACAACTATGGTAGATATTAATAACGACGGTTTTTTAGACATATATGTTTGTATGATTGATGGCTACAAGAATTTAAAAGGAACAAATAAATTATATATAAATCAAGGGGATAATACATTTATTGAAAGCGCTGCTAAATACGGTTTGGATATAAGTTCTTATGCACATCAAGCCGCTTTTTTTGATTATGATATTGATGGTGATTTAGACATGTTTTTAGTAAATCAAGCAATGCACACTCCACTGTCATATCGCCCAGGTCAGATTCGTAAAAAAAGAGATAAAATGGCAGGTGATTTATTGTTTAGAAATGAAGGCGGTAAATTTATAGATGTCAGCGAGGAGGCAGGAATTTATGGTGGGCCGAATGGTTATGGTTTGGCATTGAGTATTTCTGATATCAATAATGATGGGTATCCAGATATTTATGTTTCTAATGATTTTCATGAGAATGATTACCTCTATTATAATGATAGACAAGGAGGATTTAGAGAGGACATTGTGGGTTCTTTGGGCCAAACGTCTACCTTCTCTATGGGAAATGATATAGCCGACATAAATAATGATGGCTTCATGGATATAATAACACTTGACATGCGACCTCATAAAGAAGAAGTCTTGAAAACATTGCTAGGTTTTGAGGATTATGACATTTATAAATTTAAATTGAATTATTCCTATCACTTTCAATATGATAGAAATATGTTGCAATTAAATAAAGGACCTTTATTCAATAATAATTCTGTGAAATTCAGTGAAATTGGAGAATTCAGTGGTGTATCATCTACAGATTGGAGTTGGGGAGCATTATTTGCAGATTATGATTTAGACGGAAAAAAAGACTTGATTGTAACCAATGGAATTCCCCGTAGACCAAACAATTTAGATTTTATCAACTTTGAATACGACAAGGAAGAAAAAAGTAAAGAATTAAGCCAAAAAGATTTAATTTCTATAATTCCACCAGGGGAGGTTACTAATGTTGCTTACAGGAATAACGGAATAAAGTTTGATGACAAATCAAAAGAATGGGGCCTGGATTTAGAAGGGACATCTAATGGAATAGCATATAGTGACTTGGATAATGATGGTGATTTAGATTTGGTAATAAATAATCTCAACGCACCTGCTTCTGTTTATGAAAATACATTGGATGATGATAAAAAAAACTATTTCAAAGTAAAATTTAAAAGCAATTCAAAGAATACTTTAGGGATTGGAAATAAAGTTGAAATAAAAACAAAAAACGGAAAACAATACCAAGAATTGTTTCTAACAAGAGGTTGGATTTCATCGGTAGAACCTGTTTTAACTTTTGGTATCGATAGTTTAGATGTTATCGATCAAGTTAAGGTTACATGGTATGATGGTAATGAAGAAATTTTAGAAAACATACCAGCTAATAGAACACATACCTTTAATTATAGGGATTCAACAACTCCAAAATCTCAAAATATTGATTCAAATCAGAGTGAAAAAATTTTCAAAAGCGCTAGAGACATTAGCGGTATCTCATTTGAACATAAAGAAAATGATTTTATAGATTTTAAATATGAAAAGTTGATGCCAAGGATGATCTCTAGGGAGGGTCCGAAAATTGCAGTTGCTGATGTAAATGGAGACGGCCTGGATGATTTTTATATTGGCGGCGCTAAGAATCAAGCAGGGGAATTATATATACAATCTAAAAGAGATGATAAAATCTTTGAAAAAAAACATATTGTAGATTTTTTTAAAGATAGAGCTTCAGAGGATGTTGGCTTAGTTTTTTTTGATGTTGATAATGACAATGATATGGACCTTTATGCAGTAAGTGGAGGAGGCGAATATTTTGACGATCTTACTACAAAAGATAGACTTTATATAAATGACGGTGTTGGTAATTTCAAAAAATCTAACTCACATCCACAAATCAGTTTTAACGGTTCTTGTGTAGTTTCTGGAGATTTTAATTCTGATGGAAATTTAGATGTTTTTGTTGGTTCAAGATCTATTCCAGGGGCTTATGGCAAACATTTTAGAAGTAGATTGTTATTAGGAGATGGAACTGGCGCCCTTTATGATTACACGAGCATCACCTTTGGGAATAACGTAAATTTGGGAATGGTCACGGACGCTGTCTGGCTAGAGGAATCTAAAGAGCTTGTTGTGGTTGGAGAATGGATGCCAATAACTATAATTGATTTTAATTATGCACCACTTGAGGAGCGAAAAATTCCCAACACATCTGGATGGTGGAATACTATTGAAAAAGCAGACGTTGATGGCGATGGTGATCAAGATCTTTTACTTGGAAATTTTGGTATAAACACAAATTTAAAAGCTTCAATTGATTACCCTGTGAATCTTTACATTAAAGATTTTGATGGCAACTCAAAAATTGATCCAATTATGAGCTATTACAAAGATGGTAAAGAATACCCCTATTATGGTTTAGATGAAATGGCAGGTCAATTAGTTGAGTTAAAAAAACGATACAGAACCTATGAGCGTTTTGCGAATAGTACATTTCAAGATGTTTTTCCAGAGCAAAAATTAAAAGGAGCAGAAATGTTGAATGCAGTTATTTTTGAGTCTGTATTTCTAGAAAACAAAATTGGACAATTTGTAATTGAAAAACTCCCTAATGATCTTCAAATGTCTCCAATTTACAGCTTTGCTATTGATGATTTTAATAAAGATGGAATATCTGATTTTATAGCTGGAGGAAATTTTTATTCAAACCAAATTAATATCGGAAAATGTGACGCTTCGTATGGTCACTTACTAACATTAAATAATAACGATGACAAATTGATGTGGAACACAATAAATGAATCTGGATTTGCAATTGATGGGGAGGTTAGAGACATAAAGATTTTGAAAGGAAGCGATAATCAAAAATGGATTATAGTTTCATTTAATGATAAAAGAGTTGAAGTCTTTAATTACGAAAACTAACTGCTAAAAATTTATATGTAATTTGAATTTAACTAAATTAATTTTATTGCTATTGCTCCTGAATTGTTATTCATGCTCATACAATAAGTCAAAACCTTTTATAAAGGAGTCAAAATTACAAACTTATGTTGAGCAGTTTAATGCGGATGATGAAGAACTATATTCGAATATTCCTAATAAAGATGCTTATGATTTTTTAAAAAATAATATTCCTCTTTTTGAGTGCCCAGATATTAATTTTGAAAGGACGTACTACTTTAGATGGTGGACCTATCGCAAACATATAAAACACACACCTGATGGTTATGTTATTACTGAATTTTTGCCTGATGTAGATTGGTCAGGAAAGCACAATACAATTAGTTGTCCTGCTGCTCACCATTACTATGAGGGACGCTGGCTTCATAATTTCAAATTTCTTGACGATTATTCGTACTTCTGGTTTAGAAAGGGGGGTGCGCCACGTCTTTACAGCTTCTGGGCTGCAGACGCAATGTATAATAGATATCTAGTGAGTTCAGATAGCAAACCACTTTTGGACTTACTGCCTGATTTAATTGAAAATTATAAAGCATGGGAAACTGGATGGGATTGGTATGGACATCATATTGGAAAAAGAAAAAATGGCCTATTCTACACCCTGGATGATAGAGATGGAGGTGAACTTTCTGTAGGAGGTCATGGCTATCGCCCAAGCTTAAACAGTTATATGTTTGGCGATGCTGTAGCTATTTCCAAAATAGCAAAAATGGCTGGAAAGCCAGATTTAGAAAAAAAATTCTTTAATAAAGCTGTTGAAATCAAAAGCTTGGTTCAAAATAAGTTATGGGATAAAGAGGCTGCTTTTTTTAAAGTACTACCCGCACCTATGGGTGAGAAAGATAGAGAAGAAGTCAGTGCAGTACTCAGTGATGCTAGAGAGCTCTATGGCTATACGCCTTGGTATTTTAATATGCCTGATAAAGGTTACGAAATAGCATGGAAATATTTAATGGATAAGGATGGTTTTTATGCGCCATATGGACCAACTTATTTAGAGCAAAGGCATCCAAAATTTGAAATATCTTACAAAGGACATGAATGTTTATGGAATGGACCAAGCTGGCCATTAGCAACTTGTAATGTATTAACATCACTTGCAAATCTCCTTAATAATTATGATCAAAATATAATTAATAAAGAAGATTATTTTGAATTACTTAAGATTTATACAAATTCCCATAAATTAAAAAGAGATGATGGAAAAGTAGTTTCTTGGATTGATGAAAATTTGAATCCATACACCGGAGATTGGATAGCACGAACACGTCTAAAATCATGGAAAAATGGCACCTGGAGTAAAGAAAAAGGGGGGAAAGAAAGAGGAAAGGACTACAACCATTCAACATATAATGACTTAGTAATTACCGGTTTAATGGGATTGAGGCCACGAAATGACAATTTTATTGAGGTTAATCCTCTTATTCCAAAAGATATGTGGGATTACTTTTGTCTAGATAATGTGCTTTACCACAATAAAATTTTAACCCTTGTTTGGGATAAACATGGGGATAAATATAATAGAGGGAAAGGGTTTATGTTATTTGTAGATGGCAAATTAATGGCTCACAAAGAAACGATACAAAAAATAAAAATCAGTTATTGAGCCATAAATTTTTAAAGTAGTGAACCTGAATGATTTAAAATGTTATTATAATTAAGAATTATTAAAATCTTTCTTCTTAATAATCAACGGAAATATTTTGTAAACCTCTTATGAATTAATATTTTTAAAATAAATGAAACTGTCTAATAAAGTAGTTCATTTATAATTTATTTAAAGTAATTTAGAAAAAACATTGAGATGAATTGGAATCGTTTTAAAATTAATTATTTATCTGTTTTCATTATTGTAATTTTTTGTTCGATTACATCTTGTACAAACACAAAAAACATGGCTACTGTAACTATAGAAAAAAAACCATTTGGACAAACAGCAAATGGTGATGAAGTAGATCAATTTATATTGTCTACTAAAAAAGGCATGGAAATCAGTATAATCACATATGGTGGAATCATTACCTCATGGACGGCTGCAGATAAGAATGGGGATTATAGGGATATTGCATTGGGATACAATACGCTTGCTGAATACGAAGCTGAAACGCCTTATTTTGGCGCCTTAATTGGTCGTTATGGTAATCGTATTGCCAAGGGAAAGTTTAGTATTGATGGAGAAGCTTATACACTTGCAGTGAACAATGGTGAGAATCATCTTCATGGTGGTCTCAAAGGGTTTGATAAAGTCGTTTGGGATGCAAAAACTATTGTCAACGATTCGACGGCCTCTTTAGAGTTAAGCTACTTAAGCAAAGACATGGAAGAGGGCTATCCTGGCAACTTACAAACAAAAGTAACATACACCTTAAATAATAATGATGAGCTGAGTGTAAAGTATGAAGCAAAAACAGATAAACCAACAATTGTAAACCTAACCCAACATTCTTATTTCAATCTTACAGCAGACTTTAACCAGCCTATTTTAGACCATGAGCTTGTTATAAACGCAGATTCATTTTTGCCTGTTGACAGCACTTTAATTCCTACGGGTGAGTTTAGAAATGTGGCTGAAACACCTTTTGATTTTAGATCTCCAAAGGCAATTGGAAAACAAATTAATGCAGAAAACATTCAAATAAAAAACGGCTTAGGATATGACCACTGTTGGGTATTAAATGACCAAGAAAAGGGAGTTCGTTTTGTAGCCTCTGCTTATGAATCAGTATCTGGAAGATTACTTGAGATTTTTTCTGATGAACCGGGTATTCAGTTTTACTCAGGAAACTTTTTAGATGGTACACTGCCAAGTAAAAGCAAAGGTACATATCAACATCGAACAGGGTTTTGTTTAGAGACTCAGCACTACCCAGATACTCCTAACCAAAAAAATTTCCCCTCTGTTAGACTTAATCCAGGTGAAAGTTATCAATCTCAGACTGTATTTAGGTTTTCTGTCAGATAGGATAGCGGGCTGTAAATTTACTTACTAGAAAACGATGAAGCTGGTGTGTTATTAATCATCGGAATTGATACTGAACATTTGAAGAAGAAATTGTTAACCTCAGTTAGTTGCTTCTCTTTTGATTGGTTTCGATTTGAGAGGTGAATTTTTCAACAATATACTTACCAATTTGATCTCCTTGTATTACACCTTCTTCAATCGCCATCATGTAATGAATGCCACCATATAAGCGAGAAATGGCAGCTTCATCAGCTGCATGTAAAAAGGAATTAAACGACCTTGTTGGAAGGCCGTATGGAATCTCAGTTGTATCTTCAAAAGAAAAATTATGCCCATAAAGTTCTGTCAATATGACAGCAGCTGTTCGCGAAATCACTGAGTGCCCACTTGTATATTCTGGAAACGGTGGGGTTTGTAGTAATGGTAACCAGTCTTCATCATAATATTTATGAATCAGGGTTTCAGGGCGAACTACTAAACTATTCCATTTTTCATCCCAGCAACTGATAAAGGCATCAAAAAGGCCAACAGTTACGTTCGCATACGCATTTACAGTAGCTGAAAAATCACTTTTTGCTTTAGTTGCTGCAATCCCGGTTATTCCAATCCAATGCCCCCCAGGTGTAATTTTTTTAGTTGCAAATAAAGCATGTCCCTTGTGATGCGTCACATAGGGGTTACAGTCCCAAAAATTAGCAATAAGTGTTTGCTCTTCATCAATATTTTTAACAATTTCATACACTTCATTTAATTGTAATTGAAATGGACTTCCTTCATTTAAATCAAAATCCAACGGAGGCTTTGGTTGAAATTGATTCGCTGATTCTAAAACCAAAGTTCTAATCTTATTCCAATGAGGCTCTATTCCGTCCATGTAGTCTGGAGCAGTAGGTTTCCAATAGTGATCCTCTTGTTGAATAGTGTATTTAGGGTAGGTCCTTGTTTCGTTGTACAGATCGTCGCTAGCCCAAGATAAAATATGGTTGCTGACTTGTTCGGCATATGCTTTTGAAGCATTCATTACTGACCTAGGCACTTGAAGTTTTTTAATTTTTTTATCCTGCTTTTCTTGAAAGAGCTTCATTTTGTCTTCTGAAAAAATTAAGGCTTTACCAACCGAATTAAATGCGTACAATGAAGCTAGGTACGGATTTACTTTTTTTGAGAAATTTGGTATTGGTTTCAAGCCAGGTAATTTTCCTACCGTTGAATTATAATTCAACGTGTCAAACTTGGCAATAATTTCATACGCTGCTATAGTTGGATAAAGATACACTCTTGAGGCTACAGGAGGAGAAAAAATGTCATGTACAATTATGTCAGTTAGATTTTGAACTGATTCTTGGAAAAGCATTGGATCAGAAATGGAACTTTTATAATCATGATTTATATTACATGAATATACTATTGAAACAATAAGGATTAAATGAAACTTTTTCAAATCAGATAGATTCTTGTTTTAATCAAAAATATAAAATGTTTAATGTTACTTTAATGGTTATCTAAACTATTTTTACAAAAACCAATAAAATTTTTCAAATACAATATCATAGACATGTACAAGATTAATAAACTTTAATTGCTAGAATTTTAATTTTATTAATTTCACATACTAGAAAATGAAGAAGCTGGCAAGCCCTCACTGTTAAAGAGTGTCCCAACAAACCAATTTTTCCATCCATATCTAACATGAACTGGACTCATTACTTTATTAGAAGAAACTATAATTTTATCATTTGTAATTACAGCTTTAGCAGGAAAAAACACACCGTCATTTCCTGCTACTTCAAAACCCTTAAGTATTCCATCAGACACTAGCCCATTGGCTACATGATCGAATGAAACTTCAATACGCGATCCTTTTCTAACGTGACTTTTATACAGCGGTCCATTTGCTATAAGATTAAAGTTATATTCATTTTTAAGGGCATGAAGGGATAATCTTTCTCCAACGTCTTTTTTATTCTCAGGATGAATGTCATATTCTTCTCCGATATCTAATAAAACCGCCATTCCAGTGTTTTCTACTGTTTCAAGTATTTTTGTTTGAGCATCTCTTAAACTTTGAGAACTAACATTTTTTTCATAAATAAATGGAGCTATTTGCGCGTAATAAAAAGGTAAATTAACACCCCAAGCCGATCTCCAGTCATCAATCATACCCGAAAACAAATTCGTGTATTCATGAAAATTACCAACATTAGACTCACCTTGATACCATATTACTCCTCTTACGCCATAAGGCATTACTGGAGTTAACATACACTCATACATAGCGGAAAATCCGTTAGGTGAATTAAAGGGAGTGATTTTTAAAATATCTTTTCTTTTTTCCTCATCAAGCTTATGTAATTCGTCATTATTGTAATTGTGAACTATTACAGTAACTCCATTTGAAATAAAACCATGGTGTCTGTATTTAAAACGTTCAAATGGAACATTAATATGATCATTCTCATTATATAATTTAATAGGGCTATTAAATCCTCCGCCACCTCCAGGATCGGTTACTCTAATAGCAATTATATTTCGTCCTTTTTTTAAAATATTTTTGGGGATGGTATATTTTCTTTCTAGATTCCAACCATAGGTATTTCCAATTAATTTACCATTAAAATACGTTTGGTCGCTGTCATCTATTCCTTTTTCAACTTGTAAAATGTAGTCTTTTGAAATATCAGAAATATTAATAGAAGTTCTAAACCAATAAACACCATCAGACAATAAACGGTCTGATTCATTGAAAACGGCTTCAAACCTACCATCACATTTTAATCCATTATAATTATTTAGACTTGGACGCCAGGAATCCCATGAACTATCATCATATTCATCGCTTATAAATGATCTATCATTTAAATCAAGATTCTCCCATGCTTTGGACAATTTTTTCCATATTTCTTTTTCTTCACTCCACTCAGGTACATTAAATATTTCATACCCATATTTTTCATTAATAAAAGCTGAAATTGAATCATTTTGTTTTTTTAAAAAATCTTGGTAATCTAGAAAGCTGTAATCATTTGGGATAAGATTTTTTGTTTCATTTAAGGAGTTTAACTTTTGTGGGCTCATCCAAGCTTCTACCCTGGTTCCTCCCCAGCTTGTATTCACAATCCCAATCGGCATGTCTAATTTATCATGAAGGTTTTTTGCAAAATAGTATGCTGTTGCGCTAAAACTACCTGTATTTTCAGGGTTTGCTGATAGCCATTTTCTAAATTTTATGCTCTCGCCAGTTAAATCCTGAGGCACTGAAAACATACGAATCATATCATTGGCAGAGTTTGTTATTTCTTCATCTTGGTTAATCACACATCCATCACATTGATTCATGAACCATTGCATGTTGGATTGACCAGATGCCAACCAAACTTCGCCTACAAGAATATCATTGATTTCAATAGTAGAATTCCCATCTGAAACCGTAAATGATAGCCCTTCTGTGTTTATGCTTTTATTGTAAGCAGGAGTTGGAAGTTGAAGATTCCAACTTCCCGAATCATTAGTCTGGGTGACAACTTGTTCACCCCATGATGATGTAAGTGTTATTTTTGAAAAAGGGGCTGAAGTTCCCCAAACAGCGTTAGATTGAGCTTGCTGTAATACCATTTTATTTGAAAAAATAGGAGCAATAGAAAATTCTGTTTTTGGAGAATTACAACTTATGATTGAAATTATGATTAAAAGAAAAATAGCTGAATAAGTTTTCATATAAAAATTTAAATGTAATATATATACAATCTTACAATACTTACCCCTTGCTTAAAAGAAAATAAATTAATGAAAAAGAAAGGGTTTTTGTTTGTTTCATTGTAATAATATAATTAAACCTTAAAGCGATGGACTTACACAGAACTAAAATATCTTTTTTTATTACTTTTTTTCTAGTATTATCTTTAAATGCACAAAAATTTAGTGTAGCCTCACCAAATTCCAATATTGATGTGGGCCTTGAAATTACTAATAAATCATGCCTAACAATAAATTATAAAGGAAAAAAAATAATTGATGAAATTTGTATTGACGTCAAGACAAGTGATGAGCGAAATTTTGGTTTAAACCCAAAAGTTCTAAGTACAAACTCAATTACTGTAAAAGAAAATATCAAATTAGACATTCCTAATAAAGATAAAGTAATTGAATCTGAATTTAATCAGCTGACTGTAAAATTTGACCAAGAAAACGAGCTAATCATAAGAGTTTTTGATGATGGAGTAGCTTATAGGTTTTTAGATAATAATCCAAAATCAAAAAATATTATTGATGAAAAAATGGACCTGTTCTTTAATGATGGTACGCTTACTTATTTTCCTTGGGAGGAGTCTATGTATTCACACAATGAACGACTTTACAATTTAACTAAAGTGTCGAGCTTAAAACAAGGTGATTTTTGCAGTCTTCCTGTTATGTTTAAAATTAATGATGTAAAGGTTTTGTTTTCTGAATCATCACTTTATAATTATCCAGGCATGTTCTTGGAAAAGAAATCAGAAAACATGCTTTCTACAAAATTTCCAAAATACGTGCTTGAGACTAAGCCTGCAATTTTTGACCCAACTATTGGAGATCAAATTCAAATTGATGCTGAAGACGAATCAGATCGAACACAAAAAATTGTAAAAGAAGCAAACTATATTGCCAAACTAGAAGGAAGAAAAAAATTACCATGGCGTGTTTTTATTGTATCTGATGATGATAGAACTTTTGTGGAGAGCAATTTAGTCACCCAGTTGTCTGAGTCCTCAAAATTAGAGGACACTTCATGGATAAAACCAGGAAAAGTAGCTTGGGATTGGTGGAATGCAAATAATGTATATGGAGTTGATTTTAAAGCAGGAATCAACCAAGAAACATATAAATATTATATTGATTTTGCTTCAGAAAATAATATTGAATACATACTTCTTGATGAGGGATGGACAAAGTCTACAACACAAATTTATGAGGCAAATCCAGACATTCAAATTAAAGAGCTTATAGAATACGCATCTTCTAAAAATGTAGGGGTTTTTCTTTGGGTACTTTGGAAGCCACTTGATAAGGATATGGATGGGCTTCTAAAATTGTATTCCAGCTGGGGAGCAGCAGGTGTAAAAGTAGATTTTATGAAACGCAATGACCAGTATATGGTTACATCTTATGAGAAAATTGCTGAGGTAGCCGCAAAGTATAAGATACTGGTAAACTTTCACGGTGCTTTTAAGCCCTCCGGTATTGAACGCAGATGGCCAAATGTTTTAACCTATGAAGGTGTTATGGGCAATGAACAAAATAAATGGAAAGTAAGCAACTTCCCGTTTTCTAATAATATTTACCCTGTTGACCCTGAACATAACTTGACTATACCTTTTATTAGAATGGCTGCAGGGCCTATGGATTATACGCCAGGGGCAATGACAAACGTAAATCGTTTTGACTATAAATGGTCACCAGCTGACGTGAGTCCACCTGGATTTAATGCACTCGGCCAACCTCTAAGCACCGAAGATAATATGCACGCAATCAATACACGACCCATGGTGACTGGAACACGGGCTCATCAGGTGGCCATGTACACGGTTTTTGAGTCCCCACTTCAGATGATGTGTGATTCGCCAAGCTTGTATAAAAAAGAACAAGAAACGGTGGATTTCATTACGCAAATTCCCACGGTTTGGGATGAAACAATAGTATTAGAAGCTGCTGTATCAGATTATATTGTGGTAGCTAGAAGAAGTGGTGAAGAGTGGTACCTTGGAGCAATGACTGACTGGGAGCCAAGGGATTTTGATATTGCACTCTCTTTTTTAAACGAAAATACGGACTACTCCGTTCAAATCTTTAAAGACGGAATTAATGCAGATCGCAATGCGATGGACTACAAATTAGATCAGAAAACATTGAGCAGTACCACGCCTCTTCAAATTCAAATGTCGAGTGGTGGAGGATTTTCTGCTATTTTCACAAAAAAATAATTCTAAATTCATCACCTTAGCAAATAATGGTTAAATCACAATCCGACATCATTGTAAAATCCCCTGGCCGCATCAATCTAATTGGCGAGCACATCGATTACAATGGTGGTCATGTACTGCCCGCTGCAATAGATCGCAAAGTCACCATGTGGTTTAGAAAAAAGGACAACAGCCTATGTCGGGTTAACTCCGAGGATGAAGGCGCTTTTACTTTTGATATCAACAAGCCTTTACAAATTAGCGATACCCACTGGGAAAACTACGTCCTTGGCGTTGTCGATGGGGTTGTAAAAGCCCGCCCGGGAAAGCTTGGAGGTTTTGATTGTGTGATATCCAGTGAGCTTCCTATCGGGGCCGGTATCAGTTCCTCTGCTGCACTGGAATGTGGGGTTGCCAAAGGTTTAAATGATTTGTTTGATTTGGGGCTTTCCAATTTGGAGCTCATAGAGATCTCTCGCATGGCAGAGCACAACTTTGTGGGTACCAAGTGCGGAGTGATGGATCAGTTTGCCGTGACGATGGGTAAACGTAAAAAGCTGTTACTTCTCAACTGCGAGACCTTAGACTATAAGCTCATTGATGCAGAGTTTTCTCCTTATAAGATATTGCTACTAAACACCAATGTGTCGCATAACCTTGCTACAAGCGAGTACAACACACGCCGTGAAGAGTGTGAAGAAGCCCTTGCTGTTATTCAAAAAGATCACTCGCAGTATGCGTTTTTGGCAGATGTTCCAGAGTCTGTCATTGAGACTTACAAGGAAAAACTCTCTGGAAAAGTTTATCAGCGGGCACTTTTTGTATCACGTGAAAACGCCAGAACCCTAAAAGCTGCTGAGCTTATCCAAAGCGGAGATATTAAGGGATTTGGCAAGCTGATGTACCAAACCCACGAAGGACTTTCCAAAAACTACGAAGTAAGCTGCCGTGAACTCGATTTTTTAGTGGACCTTTCCAAAGACCTCCCGCAGGTGGTGGGAAGCCGTATGATGGGTGGTGGCTTTGGCGGTTGTACCATTAACCTAGTGGAAGAGGGCTTTGTCAATGAGTTTATGGATTTGGCAAGCAACGCCTACAAAGAACAGTTTGATATTAACCTTACCTCAATATTAGTTGCCACGTCCAATGGCGTAGAAACGATAAAATCTGAATAGTTAGATGGATTTTAACAACACTCCTCACAGAAGAAAAAACATCCTCACAGGTGAATGGGTACTGGTATCGCCACACCGCACCAAACGTCCATGGCAAGGTAAAAAAGACAAGCCTCAAGAAGTGGAACGCTTAGCATACGATCCCGACTGCTATTTATGTCCAGGAAATGAACGCGCAGGAGGCGCTAAAAATCCCAACTACACGGGTACTTACAGCTTTCAAAATGATTTTGCAGCGCTACTTGAAGGCCCAGAGGAATCCTTTAAAGAAGGACTGCTAGAATCCGAAAGCGAGTCAGGAAAGTGTAAGGTCATTTGCTATTCTCCCAATCATAGTCTGACGCTGCCACTAATGGAAGAGCGTGATATAGAGGAAGTGATTTCGCTATGGCAAAAGGAATACACTGACCTTGGTAGTGACCCAAACATCAATCACGTACAGATCTTTGAGAACAAAGGGGCGATTATGGGTTGTTCCAACCCACACCCGCATGGGCAGATATGGGCGCAACGCTCCATTCCGCAAGAAGTTGAGAAAAAGGTGGTACGCCAAAAAAGTTATTGGGAACAAAATAGCAGCAGTTTGTTGGGCGACTACCTCAAACAAGAACTTAACGCCAAAGAGCGCATTGTATTGGAAAACGAAAGCTTTGTAGCTCTGGTTCCTTACTGGGCGGTATGGCCGTTTGAAGTGATGATTGTACCCAAAAGACATATTACTTCTATTCTAGAACTCTCACAGCAAGAAGTAGCGGATTATGCAAGCATCCTAAAAGCCCTCACCACTAGATACGACAACCTTTTTGAAACCTCATTTCCCTACTCTGCAGGCATACACCAAGCGCCAACAGACGGCAAGGATAACAGCCACTGGCATATGCATATGTCGTTTTATCCGCCACTATTGCGCTCAGCCGAGGTCAAAAAATTTATGGTGGGCTACGAGATGTTTGCCAACCCCCAGCGTGACATCACCGCCGAGCAAGCCGCTCAACGCTTGCGTGAGTGTGCAACCACACATTATTCAAACAATTAACTATATTCAAAATCAAAATTAAACCAACATGGATTTTTCAACCATAGACATTACCATATTTGCGCTTTATGCCGTACTTATTTTATCCATCGGGCTTTATGTGTCTCGCCAAAAAAAGGGAGAGACCAAAAGCGCGGAAGATTATTTTTTAGCAGGTAAATCACTCCCTTGGTGGGCGATAGGCGCTTCGCTGATTGCTGCCAACATCTCAGCCGAGCAGTTTATTGGCATGTCTGGATCGGGTTTTGCACTTGGACTTGCCATTGCCTCCTATGAGTGGATGGCCGCCATCACGCTACTTGTGGTTGGAAAATACTTTCTGCCGATTTTTATTGAAAAGGGACTCTATACCATTCCAGAGTTTATCGAAAAACGATACAGTACCAACCTAAAAACCATACTGGCGGTATTTTGGATAGCACTCTTTGTATTTGTAAACCTCACAACTGTCCTCTTTTTAGGGGGTAAAGCTTTGGATACCATTATAGGAGCAGGTGATGGTGGCATATTGCTTAACAGCATCATTGGACTCGGTCTGTTTGCAGCGGCTTATTCCCTTTGGGGCGGACTGGCGGCTGTGGCTTGGACTGATGTGGTGCAAGTAGTACTGCTCATCATAGGTGGTCTACTCATGGCCTACTTTGCCCTTGCCAACGTCACGGACTCGGGCAGTGTTTTTGATGGACTTCGGTATGTCTATGAAAAAGCACCAGAACGCTTTTCTATGATATTGTCTAAAGGAGAAATCATCACCCCCAACGGAAGAGATGCTTGGTGGGATTTGCCAGGATTGGCCGTTATCATAGGCGGTATGTGGGTTGCGAACCTTTACTACTGGGGTTTTAACCAATACATCATTCAAAGAACACTGGCAGCTAAAAGCCTTAAAGAAGGTCAAAAAGGAATTGTGTTTGCAGCTTTTCTAAAGCTCATTATCCCTGTGATTGTGGTACTTCCGGGCATCATCGCCTATGTGATGAACCTAGACCCAGAGACAGGGACGCTAAACATGGGAATGCTAAGCAGCGAAGGCTTTTTGGGAACCGCTGGCAATGTGGCCAATGACAACGCTGCACCTTGGCTGATTAAAAACTTTATCCCAGTAGGGCTAAAAGGACTTATCCTAGCTGCCCTAGCCGCAGCGATCGTATCCTCACTGGCTTCGATGATTAACTCCACATCCACCATATTTACGATGGACATCTACAAGTCGATGTTCAATAAAAATGCCAACGACAAGCAAATGGTCAAAGTAGGACGCCTAACAGGTCTTGTGGCATTAATTATTGCCATGCTGATTGCACCGCAGTTGGGCAGTCTGGGGCAGGTGTTCCAATTTATTCAAGAATATACAGGGGTCGTAAGCCCGGGGATTTTGGCGGTGTTCCTCATGGGACTGTTCTATAAAAAAGCCACCAATAACGCAGCGATTTGGGGTGTGATATTGTCCATTCCGATAGCGATGTATTTTAAAGTGGCACCCAACGGCTGGAGCGATGCGGCCATGTTTGTGAATATTCCATTTATGCACCAGATGATGCTGACGTGTATCGGAACAATACTCGTAATTGCAGGCATCAGCAAACTTGAGGGCAATCAGGATGACCCGAAAGGCATCGTGCTGAGCAAACAACTCTTTGCAACAAACAAAACGTTTAATGTAGCTGCTTTTGGGGTGCTGCTGATTACTGCGCTTCTGTATGCGTTGTTTTGGTAGGAGTGCGCAATAATTTTTAATTATTATCCTCGTAAATTTTTATGTAGTCCAATACAAGTGCATTGGGAAAAGTAGTGTTTTCATCGCTAACAACTCGCATTAGTCCGTTGTTTATAACCAAACACATGGGTTTGTCTGGCCAGTCAGCTGATGGAACTTCCACACCTTTGGTCTTTGTATGTACGAGCTGGTCATCGATATACCAACTCATACGATCTTTTGTCCAAAGAAATCCATAGGTGTAAAACTGATTGAATGCACTATAAGTTTCCTGAAAATTCTCAATGGGCACACTGTGGTCTTTTTTATCGTTCCAAAGTCCATATATGTAACGCATAAACATTTCATCAGTTCGATTGGTATTAAAAAAGCGACCAAAATATTCCCATATATCGATTTCAGGGGGCCAGCCTCTGTTTGTGGAATCATCAATTAACCAAATGGCAGGCCAAACTTTATCGCCCTTTGGGAATTGGGCTCGTATTTCAATGTACACTCCTTTCTGTGTTCCATTAAAATTGATTTTTTGGAGTGAGTTTATCCAACCTGTAGTATAGTCAAACTGTCCTACAGGGTCTGTTCCTTGTATTGTTTCTTTTCTGTTTTCTAAAAAAAGTAATCCGTCACTAACATAGACATTATCGTCTAAAAGATATCCATCATAATTGTCATTCAGCAGGTGCTCACCCCCTGTACTTTTATTCCAAATCATTCGAATGGATTCATCGGCGCCATGAGTAAGCCCCTTTGACCAATTTCTTGCATCAAAAAATCCAAAATCATCATGCCTAATTAGCTCATAATTTGCTAAAACAGGATTTGTAGATGAATTGTTTTCATTTAAATCATCTTCAGAAGTACCCGAGAGGCCATTGTTTTGAGAATTACATGAAGTAACAAAAATAAAGAGAAATGAAATTACAGTGTTTTTGTTGGCAAAAAAACTTCTCCATAGACCCATATCGTGACATTAAATGATTTGTGCTAAAATTCGATTAATTCACAACAATTTTGGATTTAATCGTATTGGCTTTGTTCTCGAGCTTTAGAAGATAAACACCAGAGCTAAGAGACTGATCTAAAATAATTTCATTTTGACTGGCTTCTAAAAAGCCTTGTTGTTTTGTTCGGCCCAATATATCAACCAAAGCATATTGATAAGGTTTATCTATACCAAAAAGTACTACTTTTTCAGACATCATAGGATTTTGAATGTAAACCTTATCGGATGAAGTATCGGATTTGTTTGAAAGAGTAATTTCTCCATTTTTCGCATTGCTAGCACCTATATTTGGGGTAAAATCTCCTGTTATTGAATTGCCAAAGAAATCCACTGTCGGGTATTCCTCCACATTGGTAAAAATGGTAGATGCACCCACTGGAATGGCTGGATGTGCATAATTCCCTGTATAGGCTGCACCTGCATCTATTGCTTGGCTAGAACCATTGATTTGAAATCCATATTGGTCACCGATTTGTTCATTGTAAAAAACAGGATTAACCTCCAACCTATTTGAGTCAAGGGTTTTGAAATTATTTCTAATATTTCCAAAAAACATGTTGTTGGTCATCATTAAGTTCGGGTCGCCATAATTCCCTTGCTGATTACCGATACCAGAACCATTGGTAGCGTAAAAAATATTATTAAAAATTCGGGTGTTTTGCCCATTGATATCAATTGCTGTATCGAATGCATCATTTCCGCTTTTATTTATGACAACAGTATTGTTGTATATATAGCTGTCATAAGAAGGGTGTCCGCTTTCACCTCCAATTTTATCATTCAACCAGATGGTATGATCGCTGTTAACCCAATTGGGGTGTACACGCCATCCATCATTTACGCTAATATTAAAGCGATAAACAGCACGTTGGTTTCCACCAAGAATCTCAACAAATCCACCCTCGCAATCTTGCATGTAATTGTATTGTATAAAGGTGTCCACGTTCGAATGGTCAACATGAATTCCATGGGAATCCATAATCCCTTTGGCATTTATGGCTTGGTTATACTGAATAATGGTGTTGATGCTATACCAATTCCAGACAGCACTACCCCGACCAATCATTTTGTCGTTGGTTTTGGCACCTGGTTGGTTAAAAATATTATTCTCTATCAGGCAATTCTCAGTTCTTACTGGAAGTACACAAGTACCCCCAATTTGAAAAAAATCATTGTTTCTAAACACAAAATTTGTATTTCTCTTAGTAGAGGTTTTACCCATTGTATTTTTAATATGAACACCAATTCGCTGCAAGTCTGTAAAGTAAGAGTCTTCAACAATCACATTATTGATAATCCCACCCCAAGATGAAATAAATGTTAGGCCTGATACTTCAAAATCATTGAATGCATTTTGATTTGACGGGTCTACCCAATAAAGAGCGTAGACGTTTTTAAATGTCATATTTCTAAAGGAAAAATTATTAAGGTTTGCATTAGAATCAGACACTTCTATTCTTATTCCAAAACTGACCAAATCTCCTACACCAGAACGAGATATTGTTCTGTGATTTTGTATCTCTAAATCGTCAAAAACCATATTGTCATGATTGGTTACAAGCATTGCTTCTCGATAATCTCCACCCCCATAATCATGGTCCGAACCGCTTATAATAGGCTGATTTCCGTTTCCATAAGATGTAAAAGTGATTGGGCTCTGTTCAGTTCCTGACCCATCAACCACAAAATGCCCACGAAACGTATCTCCCTTTTTGAAATAGACTGTATCGCCAGGGCCAAGCGTGGTGTTGCTAATTTTCGATAATGTTTTCCATGGCTGTGTTTGCGAACCATCGTTGCTGTCATTTCCAGTTGAGCTGCTCAAGTAGTATTGATTTTGAGCACATAGAGAATAACTTAAGAGCAATACGAAAATTGGATATTTAATTTGTTTGTACATTATACAGTTAATTTATTTTTTAATTACAGGTTGAATGATAAAAGAATAGTTGTAATCTTTGGGCCAAATCAGGTATTGGTCATGCGGCTTGGCACCCCAAGAATTGTCACCACCAACGCCCATTTGTCGATAGTCAATATTTAGATTCAACAAATCTCTTGGTTTAATATCGTTAAGATGACTGTTTTTAGGATTTCCAACCGCATCTTTTCGTTTGGAATTTTTCCAAGCTCCATCATCATAATCATCCGTGGTGTTGTTGTGTACGGCAAATGAAAATTCAGGAGCACCAATAAACATCAGTCCATTTCCGTTTTTGTCTGTGAGGGACAAATGCTTTGTTTGTGTTCTATACCCATTTTCTTGTGGTCTGCCGTAATCAAACTTCATCTCGTTTACTTTAGCACTGTAACTCCCCATAAAGGCTGAGGCCTTTCTGTCGATATAATTTTCATGTGGTCCACGTCCATACCATTCCACGTTCTCTAAAGACGAAGAAAGCTGCATATTGAGTCCAACTCTTGGTATTTCGGTTTTGTCATGAGAACCGCCATAGTCAAAGGAGTGGGTAACTCTAACGCTGCCATTGGGTTGAATCAAATAACTCATCACCGCTTTGGAGTTGACGGAAGCTAACTTAAATACGCTTTCTACAAGATACCCCTGCTTTATTTTTTTGTGGCTGAAAGAAACCAATGTTTGATTTTCAGAGGCTTTTTTCCATGCTTTTAGTCTTGTAGGCATTTTGTTTCCATAGTCATTGTCTATAGGTGCGCGCCAGTAGTGAGGTTTTGGGCTTTTTAAAAGGATCTCACTTCCCGAAACATCCAAGGTGGTTAAATATCCGCTTGATTTGTTAAATCCTAGAGATAATTCGCCAATACTGAAATGGATTTCGTTTTGGTTTTCAACAACCTCAATCTTACCATTCTGTACACCATCAGAGGTTTCAATCTCACCTTCCTGCAACAGTAATTGTTCGGAAAAGGCTAGATGACCCTCTGCCAGAAGTGCATCGGCTTTTTTAAGCTTTCCGTAAATATTTACATGGTAATCACTGCTATTTTCTAATTCTGACTTGAAAGTCATTGGGATGTATGCTGTTTCTTGGGGTAGTGTTTGTAAATTATGCGTGTAAGATTCTATCTCAACCCCATTTTTTAAAAGGACAAATTCCAGCTTGTAAGCAGCCAACGAAGTAAAAAAGTTTTCGTTGTACAACATGATTTCTTTCTTGTTCTCATCTATCCAGCTGGCATGAGCGTTCTGATACACATGCTTTACTTCCTCTAGTGCAGGATGGGGTGTGCGGTCTGCATTGACAATCCCGTTCAAACAAAAATTTCCATCTGTATGGTAGTGGTCGGGTGCAAAATCGCCTCCAAACTTCCAGTATTTGGTGCCATCTTCATCCGTGGCTGCCAGGCCTTGGTCTACAAAATCCCAAATAAATCCACCTTGCATTTGGCGTTCGCTGCGAACCATATCCCACAAATCGGCAATGTTTCCGTTGCTATTGCCCATGGCATGAGAATATTCACACCAAATAAAAGGTCGGTCTGGGAATTGACCCAAATAATCTTTTTTAATCATTTCCATGGGGGCATACATCCAAGAAAAATAGTCGGTATGGGGTTCTAAATCAATATCAATATTTGTCCTTTTAAAATAAGGGTGTTCGGAGGTGCGCTCATACATCACGGGTCGTGTGGGGTCATACGCCTTTGCCCACTTATAGCCTTTGACAAAAGATGGTCCGTCTCCTGCCTCATTACCCATAGACCAACTAATGATACTGGGCTGATTTTTATCTCGCTTTACCATACGCTCGATTCGGTCCAGATGCATGGCCTCAAATTCAGGTTTATAAGCGGGTGTGTCTTCTTTTTTGTAATGAAAACCATGACTTTCAATATTGGCCTCATCAATTACATAGATACCATATTGGTTGCACAACTCATACCAGTAGGGATCGTTGGGATAATGCGACGTGCGTACGGCATTGATGTTGTTTGCTTTCATGATTTCGATATCCTTTCGCATGGATTCTTTGGAAACCACATGTCCAGTCCACTCGTCGTGCTCGTGACGATTAACGCCTTTGAACAAAACGGGTTGACCATTGACTAGAAACTGCCCGTTTTCAATCTTAGTTTCTCGAAATCCAACAGCCTGACTCAGTGCATGCGTTTCATTTCCTTTGCTGTCAAAAACGCGAATCCAAAGCGTGTATAGGTTAGGAACTTCAGCGCTCCATAACCGCATGTTTTGGGTAGGAATTACCGATTTGACCAAACTTTCATTCCCTTTTTTAAGTGAAAACACTTTTGATGTTTGGGCAATAGAATTGTTTCCGTCCATAAGCTCAAGGGAAATGTGCCCCTTGGATTTTTGTCTGGAAAAATTGGACAGCAATACATCCACTTCAAGTGTTGCTTGGGTATATGATTCGTTGAGATTTGTTCGTACAGTAAAATCTCGTAAAGATGCTTTTTTGGGGCTGGCATACAATCGAACATCGCGCTCAATACCACTGAGGCGCCAAAAATCTTGATCCTCCAAATAAGTGCCATCGGACCAACGAATCACCTGAACAGCAAGTTGATTGTCTCCCGCTAACAAATAGGAACTAATATTAAATTCGGCTGGGGTCTTACTGCCCTCGCTATAGCCCAGCTTCTGACCATTTACCCATACATAAAAGGCAGAGTTCACGCCTGCAAAGTGCAAAAACACTTGATGCTTATCCCAGTTTTCGGGAATCGTAAACGTCCGAACATAGCACCCCACTGGGTTGTAGTCTTTGGGCATAAAGGGTGGATTGATTTCGTAAGGATAAACGATGTTGCTGTACAGTGGAAAATCGTCTGTGTGGAACTGCCAATTGGCAGGAACCGGTATTTGATCCCACTGCGAACGATCAAAATCATTGGCGAAAAAATTTGTCGGCGCTTTGTCTGGCGTCGTATACCATTTAAAATCCCACCTCCCATTGAGGGACTTTTCCGAGCTCGATTGATTTCCATTTTGCTTTTGGGTCTGAGATGCAAACAGTTCAAAGTGCGCATGCGGCGCTGTAGTATTGACTTTAAAGACCGATAAATCCTCCCATTCAGGAGATTGTGACTGTGCAGTTATAGAAAACACAAATACAAACAACAAAATAAGCTTATTTGGCATGGATTATTAAATTTTACTGCCAAAGTAAAGCAATTATTAATCTTGGTAATGTATAGGAACTGAGTATGCTAAAAAATGATATTAAGATGATAATTGCTGCAAGCTGAGGATACAATATTAGTTGTTGGTTTGTATAATCAACAACTTAACATTTCTATTTATGAAGTTTTATCAGCTTTCGGCCCTTATTATTATGGTTTTATCATTTTTTGGGACTGCTCAAGAATTGGTATACGAACTCGATTTTGAAGACCAGACAGTAGGTACGGAAATTACCAAAAGAAATACTCTTCAATTTCAAGGTTGGAATAAATCGGTGTGGGCGGTTGGGCAAGAAGAAGACAATAAAGTAGCTACTTCTACAACCCAAGCAAAGGTTTTTTTAATTAAATCATTAGATGTGGCTCCGGGTGATCGTTACCGCTGGACATTAGAAACGAAAGCCGTCAATAATGGCCCTGCATGGAAGCGCACACATGTATTGAGTGTAGTTTGTGGAAAAGGGGATGAAAGTCAACAACTAGCTAAGGAAAATATAGCAGAACCTAATAATGGTACATGGGCTTCTCGTAGTTTGGATTTTACTGTACCACAAAATAAAACTGAAGTGACACTACAATTATTTCGATTTGCAGAAGGAACTGAAGTCTCGATAGACAATTATAAACTCGTTAAACTTTAAACTAAAACATTGTGAAACATTTATTTACACTATTATTTATTTTCATTTTAAGCTTTCAAACACATGCTCAAAACACCCTAATTAATGAAACCTTTGAAGCCGGCTGGACAGCTAGTGACAATATTCTTAAGGCGGGAAGTGAAGCAGGTTCACCTGCCGACAACCTTGGCCTTCAAGGCTGGGGAGATGGTTTTACTTACACCACGGCTAATGAAGCTGGAAATGGGGCTGCTTCATCAGATTTCTTTGGAAAAATGAATCATGGTGGGGTAGCTAATTACGCGGTAATCCAAAGAGTTGTTGAAGCGACCGCCGGGGACGTATTCGAATATAAAATCTCATTAAAACCTGACCTTGCAGGTCAAGCGGGGGCATATAAATTAGAAGTAATTGATGCAGTTAATAATAATGCTGTCGTTGCTGGTCCTGTAACGCCAAGTGGGGGCAACTGGAGCGATTTAACCATTTCCTACACAGCTGCAGCAACTCAAAATTATTCATTTAGAGTTACAAAAAATTGGGGAAATGCAGGGTTAAGTTTCGATAATATTTCTTTAACCGTCGTGCCTGCAACAGCCTCGGTTTCTGATGTTAACGACTTTCAATTCAATATTTACCCCAACCCCGTGAAAGATGTCATCAGGTTTCAATCTGAATTGCCATTGGAGCGAGTGGAGATATTTTCACTTACCGGTTCCAAAGTGCTCTCACAGTCAAATAATGTCAGACAAGTAGAGGTTGGAAACCTAGCCAAAGGCATCTATATGCTAAAGGCTTCTGCTGTAGACGGAAAAGTAGCCACACAAAAACTGATCAAAGAATAATTTTTTTGACAGAAAACTATTAATCAAAAACTTCCTTAGTAATTAACTTGGGAAGTTTTTTAACGAAACGAATTATGTACACGCATATCGTCCTTTGGAAATTGAAAGAAAATGCCAATGGCATGAACCTTGCTCAACTCGCACAAGAAGTCAAGCGACGCTTGGACGAGTTGCCTTCGCACATTCCAGAAATCCTCTCTTATGAAACGGGAATCAATGTGGGGGACTACGGTGCTTCATTTTTTGATGTCAGTTTGGTTTCTACTTTTAAAAACAAAGATACTTTTTGGACCTACACCAAATATCCAGTACACGACGAGGTGGTGGCATATATTCAATCCATACAAGAAGCTGAGGAAATCGTTGATTATTTAAGTTAGAAGATAATTAGTGACCAATATATGCTAAACAATAATGAATAAACAACCTAAACAATTTTCAGTTTGCACCTGATAAACACAATTAAAAATTAATGACTAAAATCACCAACATTGAAACTTTTGTCCTGAAAGACACTTTAGAAAAAAGTTTTTTCTTTTCTCAATGGGAATATTCAGAGCGCTGTATATGTATTGTTAAAATTACCTGCTCTGATGGTACTTACGGTTGGGGAGAAGGCTATGGTCCTGCTCTCATTTTGGAGTCTGGAATTGAGTTTTTAAAATCTCAGGTGATTGGACAAAATCCCTTACACAATGAAGTGATTTGGAACAAGATGTACCGCAAAACACTTGATTTTGCCCGCCGTGGTGTTTTGGTAGCCTCGATGAGTGCTATAGACATCGCCATTTGGGACATTAAAGGAAAATTATTGAATCAGCCTGTGGGTGCATTGCTAGGGGGCGTACACAGAAATTATGTAGTTCCTTATGCCACTGGAATGTATTTTACAGAAAAAGACAATCCGACTAAAGATTTTGAGGAGGAGGCCAAAAGGTATTTGGAAAAAGGGTTTAAGGCCATCAAGATGAAAGTGGGTCTAGGTATTGACAGAGATGTTTCTAATGTGAAGCATTTACGCTCCATCATTGGAGACGATATCAAACTTATGATTGATTCAAACCATGCCTACACCTATATGGAGGCACTTGAATTGGCGAAAAAATTAGAAGCCTACCAAATATCCTGGTTTGAAGAGCCTGTCTCTCCAGAATTCTACGAGCAATATGCCGAACTACGGCAAAAAACCACCATACCAATTGCAGGAGGTGAATGTGAGTACTTGCGTTTTGGCTTTCATCAACTCCTTAGAAACAAATCGGTTGACATTATCCAACCTGATATTTGTGCTTGTGGCGGACTGACAGAAGCCAAGCGCATCGCCTCGCTAGCCTCCACCTATGGAGTAGATGTGGTTCCCCATACTTGGGGTAGTTCTATAGGCCTGCATGTAGCTCTGCATTTCATATCCAACTTGGAGTCTGTTCCTGGACGAATGTTTAGCCCCGATTTTCTGTTGGAATTTGATCAGACAGAGAATGCGTTGCGAGAGCAGCTTACATTTCCTATATTAGAAATGGAAAATGGAATAATACAAGTGCCAGACAGTCCTGGACTGGGACTAGAAGTTAACCCAGATGCGCTTCATAAATTTACCAATCCAACGAACGGGGTTGCTGATATTAAAGAATTATTGAAATAAAAAAATATGGATTTCGGTTATCATAAAATGTATATCGGCGGGGCGTTGGTAGATAGTGTATCCAAAACCAGGTCGGATGTTATTTGCCCAGCTGACGGCAAACCCATAGCTCAAATTGCAGAAGCAGGGAAAGCGGATGCTGAAAAGGCACTAGAAGCTGCCCAAAAAGGATTCGAGTTTTGGTCAAAATGCTCTTTGTCAGAACGTACCCAATGGATGTTAAAGCTCAGAGAAGCCGTTCTTAAAAACGAACACTTGCTTAGATCTGCTATTGTTTATGAAATGGGTAAAGCCTATGACGCTGCTTGGGAGGACATTGAAGCGGTAGTCAATGCTTTAGAGTGGTATCCTAACGCCATGAAAAATTTACGTGATGAGCAAATCCCAGATTACGAAAATACCCATACCCACAAAATGATTCAACAACCCGCTGGGGTAGCAGTCGCATATTTGTCTTGGAATTTTCCGCTACTCAATGTGGGTTTTAAACTAGGCCCCGCCTTGGCTTCTGGATGTTCTATTATTATTAAACCCTCTGCATTGTCGCCACTTTCAGCTTATATTTTAGGTAAAATCATACATGATATTGATTTTCCAGCTGGTGTGGTCAATATTTTGTCTGGGCCTACTAGCGAAGTTGCAACTAAGCTTAGCAAAAGTAAAATACCCTCTGTCTTGACCATGATAGGGTCGACGGCTACTGGTCAACGTGTGATCGCAGACAGTGCTACATCTATCAAAAAACTGAGTATGGAACTTGGCGGTAATGCGCCATTTATTGTATTTGAAGATGCAGATATTGACAAAGCACTCGATTTGGCAATCGGAATAAAATTTGGTAATAGTGGTCAGATTTGCGTTGCTGCCAACAGATTTTTTGTGCACAAGAGCTTGTATAATTCGTTTTTAGAAAAATATGTTGAACGCGTTAAAAGTCTTAAGCTTGGTTTTGGTATAGACCAAAAACCTGACATGGGACCTATGGTCACAAGAAATGACAGAGATCGCATGTTTGATTTGATCAATGATGCCAAAGAAAAAGGAGGCGTTCTGTTAGCGGGAGGAGAAATTCCTCAAGGAATGAAAGATGGAAATTGGATGATGCCCACCGTAATTTCAGGAATGACCACAGAAATGCGCCTGTTTAGGGAGGAAACCTTTGGTCCTATCGCCCCATTTATGTCATTTGAAACAGACGAAGAAGTATTAATGCTTGCGAACGATACTGAGTTTGGGTTGGCTTCTTATATTTTCACCAATAACAGCGATCGCATCCATCGTTTTTCAGAGCAGCTCGCATTTGGTGAGGTTCAAGTCAATGGGGTAAAATATGCCATATACTTGCCTCATGGTGGCATCAAAAACAGTGGTATCGGGCATGACTGTTCACACTTGGCATTAGAAGATTACCTGGTTAAAAAACGGGTGTCAGTAGCATTGTAGTATGACTAAAAACAATTTAAAGTCACGGCTTTTAAATGGGGAATCCGTTTATGGTCCTTTTTGTAAACTTCAAGACCCTAGCGTAGTGGAAATTGCAGCACTGGCAAACTTTGACTTTGTTATTTTAGATATGGAGCACGGACCACTTAGTGTAGAAAGTGTTCAAAATATCAGTCGTGCGGCTAAAGCCCAAAACCTAGAGGTCGTTGTTCGTGTAACCGAAAATAACCCTGCAAATATATTGCGAGTACTTGATGTAGGTGTACATTCCATTCAGGTACCCCAAGTGAGTACAAAAGAAGATGCCCAAGAAGTAGTGAAGTCCTGTTATTTTCATCCACAAGGCGAACGGGGTATGTGCAGGTATGTAAGAGCTGCGGATTATACGAATACAGAGAAACAAACCTATTTTTCTTCAGCTGAATCAAACACACTAACCATAGTGCACATCGAAGGATTGGCAGGCATTGAAAACTTAGCTGAAATCATCAGCATTAATGGGATTGACGTTATTTTTCTAGGACCTTATGATTTGTCACAATCATGTGGTGTTCCTGGAGAAGTGCACCACCCACTTGTTGTTTCAAAAATGCAAAAAGCAGTTGCACTTGCCAAAGCCAACAACAAAATTATAGGCACTTTTTGCGAAAGTCCATCTGATGCGCACAAATGGCGTGACCTCGGTGTTCAGTACATATCCTATTCAGTTGACGTTGGTATAATCCTTAATGCTTATAAAGAAATCACAAAACAACTTAAAAACTAAAATTATACAGACATGGAATCTATTGTTTTACCTTTTTTATTGATTATTGTTGCTAGCTTTTTTCAGGGATCATTTGGTGTTGGTATGAAATATATGTCACCACTGAAATGGGAAAACTGGTGGTTGGTTCATGTGTCTATTGCTATGGTACTTTTTCCTTTGTTGTGGACTTGCTTATCCGTTTCTGGTTATATGCCGGTAATTGAAGAAGTTTTTGCAGATCCAGTTGCTCAACGTGCTGCATCTATTGCCATATTGTTTGGCTTTCTTTGGGGAATTGGCGGTATTATGTTTGGTGTTAGTGTGCCTTATATTGGTTTGTCTTTAACTATGGGTATTGTAATGGGTATAGCTGGAACGCTGGGTGCACTTATTCCACTGCTTCAAAACCCAAATGCAACCAGCTTACCTCAATTTCCTTATGTAATAGCAGGGCTTGGTATCACCATTATTGGTGTGGTATTGACGGCAAAAGCAGGTATAGATCGCGACAAGATGCAAGGCACATCATCTCTATCGGGCGGTAATATTATAAAAGGCATTATTATCGCAGTTGTTTGTGGTGCATTATCATCGCTGTTGGCAGTTGGTCATACAAACGTGAACGACGATGTTACACTAATTGCGGAGAATTATGGAATCAATGGTCGCAATGCAAGTTTGATTGCTTGGCTGATTGTATTTATCGGGGCCTATGCTATGAATGCTTTGTATAGCCTTGTACTAATTGTCAAAAATAATAGCTGGTCCAACTTTTCGGTAGCAGGATCTAAAAAGGCCTATATGTGGTCTATTATTGCTGGTTTGTGTTGGTTTGCAGCATTGGGCCTATATGGCCAAGGTGCCGCACTCATGAACGGTGCTTCAGAAAATAACCTAGGTAATATTGTCGGTTGGCCCATGTTGTTAGGGTTATCACTGATTGTAAGTAACATTTGGGCATATAGATCGGGTGAGTGGAAAGGGGCAAAAAAACCGTTTAACGTATTGCTCGTTGGCTTGGTGGTTCTCATCTTGGCTTCTGTGATTCTTGGTTACTCAAATAGTTTGAGCTAAGAGGAAATATTGTTCAGTCTTTGATATTTGCTCTTATATTCACTGGCTGATATTCCCTTTACAGCCTTAAAAACTCGGTTGAAACTCGAAAACGAGTTAAAACCCGTGTCATGACAGATTTGTGAAATAGATTTTCGACTGTTAATAATCATTTGACATGCCCTACTGATTCGATATTCTCGTATAAATTGAAAAGCTGTTTTACCCGTTCGTTCTTTAAAGAACCGACAGAACGAATTGGTTGTCATAAAAGCCAAGTCTGATAGCTCCTGAAGACTGATTTCACGAACGTAATTTTCAGATATAAAGTTTATAATGCGTTGAAGCCGATCCTCCTTTTCGATATTTCCTGTGGCTGGATTAAAGTTTTCTGATGCCAAATGTCGTGTGTTTTCAATACGAGACAATCGATCCAGTGTTTTTAGCAATTGAATCAAACGATTTGCACCACTAGACTCACAAATACGAATGATGTCATCCAGTAGAACATAGCTGTCCATGGATTGAAAAATAAGACCCCTTCGGGCCTTTTCAAGCATTGTTTTTATATTGGAAAATTCGGGTAAATGATCCACGAAAGAATGGATCAGAGAGGGGCTAAATTTGATAACAATATAGTCCACCTCTTCTGAAGAATCATGCACTTCATTTTTAAATAAATGAGGTAACTGACTTCCCAAAAGAACCAATTCATTTTCATTAAAATACTCCATGCAATCCCCAACAATACGTACCCCAGTTCCGATGATAGGATACAACAATTCGTATTCTTCATGATAGTGCCAATCTACTCCGAAATAGGGTATGGTTTTTCGCTCAACAAAAAAACTCTGGTGATCTTCGTTTTCGGTTATGGAATACTTGAGTTGCAACTTATTTGTTTTCTTAAAAATACAATTTTTAAGCAGAAATAGAAGTGTATTTCTCTATTAAAAAGTAAAGACTTAGTTGTCTTCAATCAATGTAATTCCTTGCGGCACCATTGGGTAAGTAATATTTTTCATCAAAGCTCTCATATTTGTTGTCTTGGGATGTGATTTACCAAAAATTAGATTGTTTCGTTCTTTTGGATCTAAATTTTTATCATACAACTCCTCTTGCCCAGTGTTGTATACGATGTAGCGATAGTCTTTTGTGCGTATTGAATAGTGATGATTTTCTGGGATGTTTTTATTTAAATCCGAACTGTAAACTACTGACAAAGCCCCCTCTGGACCTTGCCAATTATCTGTATTTGGATTTTTTAAAAAAGGAGCAAGAGAATACCCATCTAGTCCATGCCCTTTTTTGTTTTTTCGCGTTTCTAGATCAATTCCTGCCAATTCCAAAAGAGTAGGATATACATCTATTAAAGAAACAGGATGCTCAACGACCGTATTTGGCACAGTCATATCTGGAACTCGAATAATTAGAGGTACTCTTGTGCTTTCTTCCCATAATGAGTTTTTGTAAATGTGATCTTTCTCTCCCATAGTCCAACCGTGGTCACTCGTCAATATTACAATCGTATTGTCTTTGAGCGAAGTATTGTTAATAGCATGCATCACTTGACCTACATTGTCATCAACAGCGGTTACACAGGCCAAGTAAGCTTGCGTAAAACGCTTTAAGCCTTCGTTTGGATCTTTATAAGAGGCTTCCAGATTTTCAAACATTTCAACCGATCTGGTTCTTCTATTTTTTGTTTCAAACTGGTCTACCAAATGCAGAAAAGTATCTTCTTTATCACCGGGTAAAATATCTGCCAACTGAATGCTGTCTAGAGGATACATGTCAAAATATTTTTGAGGGGCTATAAGCGGGGTGTGCGGACGAAGAAACCCAACTGACAAGAAAAAAGGAGCGTCCTGGTCTTCTTTAGCCAACTCCAAGAGGCGCTTTTCAGCCCATTGTGCATTTAATTCATCGGGCGTTAAATCACGGTCTTTATCATTATGATATTTTAGTTCTTCCCCACTTCGAAACCCGCCATAGACCCACCATAGCCGTTCGCCATTGAAAGTTTGTTCCCCAAAGTTTTTCATAGGGCCATAAGAACCATCTATAAAACCACCCCCCATATTGAGTCCATCAACGATACGATTGGTTCTAAAAGGAGCGGGTACATCAGGATGAGAGATAGGCTTTTTCTTACGGTCATAATCGCCTGCGTAAACAAAGGGGCTGTAATCTGCTTTGTATTTAAATTCAGACCACACATCCTCTTTGTTGTGATGAAGGACTTTGCCACTTCCAATTACATGGTAGCCATCATCTTTAAATTTTTCCATAATGGTCTTGGTGTTGGCCAGCACTTCGTTATCTAACCACGATTTCATCCAAAAATGAGATGCGTTGTGTGGGTATACACCCGTAAACATACTCGCTCGTGAGGGGCCGCACATAGGGTTGTTTGAATAGGCATGTTTAAATCGTGTACTAGAGACTCCCAAAGCTTTCATGTGTGGCGTTTTAGCCTGTGGATGTCCATAGAAACCTTCAGGAAAATCGTTTAAGTCATCAATTATGATAAGCACTACATTTGGTTTTTTGGAAGGTTGCCCCTGAAGATTAGAAAAGCATAGGATTGCCAAAATAAATATAAGATAACGAGTAATCATATGAGACGGTTTTTAAAATCTTAGTTTTTACTGAACTTTTAAGTGAGTTAAAATTAGGAAGAAGATGGAATTTACTAAAGTAATTGATTTACTTACTAGAAGTAGTCAAAAATTAGCCATATTATAACAGATTTTATCGAGTTATTGTGAAAGAGAGTAATACTGAAGATAGAAAAATCAGGATGATTTATTTTTCTTTCGCAGGCTATTAAAGTCAATCAAGTAGTTTATTCGTAGCGAAAATTGGTGCTGCGTGGTTTGATCAAAAAGATTGCCTAAGCTTTTGAGATAATCCAGTTCCGTGGCCGTGTCTCTATTGAACAATTGGTTTCGGTACAACAACACCAAATTACTTCCAGGGGCAAACCACCACTCAAAATTAATGTCCAGGTTCCAGATGTTGAAATTTGTGTCTGGATCAAAATCTAAAATTGAATAGTCTGTTTCGGTACGTTTTCCGTTATCATTTAGTCGAAACAGAGTCTGATCGTATTTGGCCCTGCTCCAATAATTTCTTAGCCTGAGGTTAATCCATTTCTTGCTATCAAAAAAGTAGCTAAGGTTAATGTTGTTTTCCACAGATCGAATACCTCTTCTGCCAAAATAAATATCTTGATTTATTGTTTTAAGATATCCAACATCGTCTTTAAAACTACGATGGTTGGACTTTATTGTGAGTGAAAATTGTTCTGAAAAACGATAAAGCGTAGAAATATTAAGTCTGTTTTGAGACCAATTTTCATCATAATCTTCATCGAAATAAGAAAAATTATTCCATTGAATTTTATATGAAAAGTCTTTGTTTTTATTGGATTGCACACCTAGTTTTACTTGAAAATTTTCTGGTTCAAAAATAAAGCGATTATAGACTCTAGGTTCATCAAAATTTTTAGTAATTGAGTTGTAGGCAAAATCAGCCTCAAAAACCATTAAATTTTGTGTTGAGAAATCATTTCCAAATCTGAGATCCCAAAACTTTCTATCAAAAGAGTGAAAGGTATGTGTGTCGTTAAATCTTAAGTAGTTGCTATACTTTCTTAGAAAGCCATACTCATTAAGGAGTTGATAACTTATTCTTACAGCATAACTTTGATGGTCTATAAAATTAAAATATCCCAATTCATTCTGCTTGTAATGTTTATCAACACCCCACCAACTGACATTGTATCTAAAGTTCCCTTTTAACTCACTTAGGTTTATACCCGCTCTAAATCCGTTGTCACTGTTTTTTTTTGGTGTTTTACTACCAAAAACTTTCATTTTAATGTTGAAGTCTCTATTGTCATCAAACAGGTCTGCTACAAATGCCACATTGTTTCCATACAAACCATCACTTCCAGTTTTATTGGTGTTGAGTACACTAACCGATGAGTAGTCATTTAACAGTTGCTGAGATAAGGAAATTACATTGTAGTTTACTAAAGGCTGTATGGTTTGTTTTCTTCTTTGATTTGAAGATGAGTTTTGGATTTCAGCATCTACCTTGTCAGTAATGGCATTTAAGAAACCTATGCTTAGATTTTTGCTTGTTGTTCCAGTAACCTTAACCGTATTTAATAGTTGTGGGGTGTCATCAAAATTAAAAACCTGCTCATCATTCTCTAATAAATCATCGTCTACTGAAACTTTTTCTCCAATCCTCCGACTGTAAAAAAACGATCCACCTCCCATACCCCCGTCTGCAATCTCAAAAAGGGTAGCGCCTTCAGTAAAAAAAGCCCTATTTTCAGAGAACTGTTGCTCAAATGGACCAAGATTTAGTTCTACGTTATCAAAGGCAACTTGGCCAAAATCTGGAATCAGAGATGCGTCTAATGTAAAACTGCTACTTATCCCGTATTTTACATCCATACCCGCTGTATAAGAAGATGCAGGCCTTATTCCTTTTCGAAGATTAATTGATGACTGAACATAGGGATAAAAAAACAGTCTTACGGGAGGGCTAATATTCTCAATTCCAGTGAGCGTTCCATTGGACTCATGATATTTTAACTCATTGACATTAACAGGACTCCAAACGTAAGTTTCATCCAAACTTTGGATTTTTCTTCCAAAGTTCAAGCCCCATAGTTGTACCTCTTTTTCTGGAAAACGAAGTGCACTGTAAGGGATTACCATTTCTACACTCCAACCATCTGAACTGATGTGTACTTTGGCATCAAATACAGTATCATATAAAAAATCATCTGACGCTATAGGTCCTGAAGAATACACATCACCAACTGTACCAGCGCTTGTTATCTGAAAACCAAAAAAGTTTAAATCATCATTGTATGTATTGAAGGTCACAAAAAAAGTTTCCGCATTTACATCCCAAATATCATCACGCTGACTAAACTGTTTGGGCATCTTATTGGGATTTGGATGTTTTAAAGTTGCAGCGACGTAAATCGCATTTTGATCGTAGCCTACATAAGCAGTAGTCTCATATTCTTCAGCTATATTTTTACCTTGACGTGTTTCAGGCCATATTAATGTAAAGTCTGTAGCAGGATTTAAATCGTTCCAGATTTCTTCTGAAAGGATTCCATCAATAACGGGGGCGTTTTTAATAGCAGACGCTTCTAAGCTCTTGCGTTCTTGAGAAGCTAGAGTAACATGAAAAAAGAAAAAAATTATTGTAATTCTACGTAACATCTTAAAAACAAATCATTTAAACCTTTGGCAACCCCACATTCCAGTGCAGCAGAGGAACTGATACCGGCCCCGATAGGAAGCTCACTGGATATCACACAATCAAAACCTCCAAGCTTTC
>Ga0228624_1000045_pt1 | contig 82840 bp, 82 predicted proteins | sample 29DmetaG_FD_182744 | JGI IMG/M metagenome (GOLD analysis project Ga0228624, IMG submission 182744) | Seawater microbial communities from Monterey Bay, California, United States - 29D | ecosystem: Environmental > Aquatic > Marine > Coastal | place: USA: California | collected 2016-10-10 | reverse complement strand
GTATTTGGGACTGCATCTATTTGTATAGTTTCAATTTCATTATTTTCTTCAATCAGTTCTATTTTTTTTACCCACATAAATGGTAATGTTCTTATCCCTGGAACACATCCATTTCCGTCCGTATATTCAGTAACGAATAAGGTTTTACATGGATATGCGATCTTGTCGAATCTGCCAGTAAAGTCCCTATTTGCCAGTAATGTAAACTTGTAAAGAAAGCCTTTGAATAACAATTCTTCCATTTTGAAATATTTTACATAAATATAGGTTATCAATCACATATCAATTTTCTATAGTTAGTTATGAAAAAACATAAACAAACAATTCTATATTATATATTCATGTTGATTACGCGATTAGAATATGTGTGGATAGATAATAATTATAACTTACGTTCAAAAATAAAAGTAATGTATAACGAATATATCGATAGTATAACGAATATTCCCGAATGGAATTATGACGGTAGTTCGACAAACCAAAGTTCAGGCGAAGATTCAGAAGTAATAATAAAACCACAACGGATGTTTTCGTCAAAAAAAGACAAATTTCATATATTAGTATTATGTGATACCTACACCCCAAAGGGTGAAATATTGCAAACAAACAATCGTTACAATGCGACCGAAATATTTAATAAAAAATTAGAAGCTACCCCATGGTTTGGTATGGAACAAGAATATTTTATAATAGACCCAATGACAAACAAACCATTAGGATATGACGAAAAGAAAACACAAGGTCAATATTATTGTAGTGTAGGTACTGAAAACGCATTTGGACGTAAAATAGCAGAAGAACACATGATGGAATGTATAAATTATGGTGTTACTATATCCGGTATTAATGCTGAAGTGGCTCCCGGGCAATGGGAATATCAAATCGGACCTTGTGAAGGCATTGAAATGGGTGATAATTTATGGATAGCCAGATATCTGTTACAAAAAATAGCAGAAACTCATAATGTAATCATAAATATAGAACCCAAACCATTATCAGGTGATTGGAATGGTTCAGGATGTCATACCAATTATAGTACGAAACAAATGCGTGAAGGTACTCAAGAACAGAATGGATTACATTATATCAATGATGCTATTGAAAAATTATCAGGAAAACACAAAGAACATATGAAAGTATACGGAAGTGGTAATGAAAAAAGAATGACAGGAGGACATGAGACTGCGTCATATGATAAATTTACATCTGGAACCGCAAATAGAGGGGCGTCTATAAGAATTGGAAATGCGAATGTCAAAAACAAGAAGGGATATTTTGAAGACAGACGTCCGAGTTCTAACTGTGACCCATATTTGGTATCCAGTAAAATATTTGAAACAACAATGTTATAATTAGACCATACGCCAAATAAAAAATATATTATTTACAATATATTTTTTATGATTTTGATTCAATTCATTGAAATACTATTTATTTTTTCTTTCTGATAACAACCTTCTTCTTAGTGACTGCTTGTGATTTTGCTTTGGTACCTTCGCCAATTTGTATTTTTTCTCGCTTTGTCTTGTACTTAGCGTACTCTTTTTCTAATGTATTTAACTCACCTAACCACATTCTTTCAACAGTTGTTTTCTTAAGAGTATCTAACTCAGTTTCAGTTGTTTCCTTTTCTTTCATGATACTTGTAACATTTTCTTCCGTCACTGAATCCATAGGCATCTTAATGAGATATTTGAAATCACCATCAATAGTTGCGTATTGCTTTTTTGTTAGAAGTTCTGTGACTTGGTCTGATTTCTTACGTCTCAAATCAACTGTTCCAGCTAAGGTTTCTTGAATATACTTCGCCCTATTAGATAGACGCACCAATTTCTTCTCCATTTCAGCGATTAGATATGCCTTTCTCTTATGGTAGATCCCAATACGAACTCCGTAGAAATCATCAATAATCTCTTCTGGAGATGCGTATTTATGAAGCTTACATTCTGAATTAAACATATGCATATTTGTAGTGCTTACAGTAGTAGATAATTTCAATAGTTTTTCTACCCCATTACAGTTATTGGCATCAATCTCTCCTTCCAGTTGTGCTAACTTACCACGTGGGAAGACAACTGTAAAGTCAACCGTTACTTCTGTAGAAATCGATGTGAAGTCGCGAAGTAATGGACTGGATTTCTTACCATTTTTATCAGTAACTCCATCAACAAGTGATTCAAGGAATGATGTATATGGCATAGTCCAAGTGCCTACTGGCAATTCTGTAATACGTACCTTGTCATCGGCGATCTTCTCGTACACACCCTTAATAAGGTATTTTTGGTCTGCTATTTTGCTAACATCTCCCTTAAATCCTTCATAGTAGGGTAGGAATTCAATCGAACTGACATCCTTCTTATTTAGTTTACTCTTTAAATAATCAATAATAGTACTTGGATTGTAAGGAGCGATGCTACAAGAGAAACCTGTACCAATACCTGATATACCATTAATTAGTGCGAATGGAATAATAGGAACATAGTAATCGGGTTCTACAATTGTACCATCATCATTTTGATATTTCAACACAGAATCATCAGCATCAGGAAAGAGCGAACGTGTGAGTGAATTTAACATAGTGAATATATATCTCTCCGAAGCACTATCATCACCGCCATGTAACCTGGTACCAAATTGTCCGTTTGGTTCAAGGAGATTGATATTATTCGAGCCCACAAAATTTTGTGCCATATTGACAATAGCTCCATTCAAACTTGCTTCACCATGATGATACGCACTATGTTCTGATACATACCCTGAAAATTGTGCTACTTTAATTTCTGAAGTTAACTTACGCTTAAATGCCGAGAATAGGATTTTTCTAAGTGAGATTTTCAAGCCATCTACCATGTTTGGGATAGAACGAGCACAATCATATGTACTGAAATGAATCATCTCATTATCAATAAATTGTTCGTATTGAACTGATGGATTGCTTGTATCAAGATAAGAATCTTTATCATAATTCTCTAACCACTTCTTACGGTCATCAGCTCTCTTTTTATTGAAAATCTTATCAATGGTATCATCACTATGTTGTCCTGAATAAACAAAGTCAACAATCTTCTTGTTAGCGAAGTATTCTTTGAACTCTGCCGAGGTAGATGTACCAAGACCCTTAAAATACTTTACAGTCCATCCATTGGGAACTCCGTTTTCAAATGTGTTTTTCCATTGATTATATTCACCATCATTGTAAAATAATTTGACTTGAGTTCCCTTTTTGGCACGAAGAATAGGGGTATTCATAAATGAAATGAAGCCCGGAATCTTCACCAATGACGCCCACTCACTATGAAAGAGATTAATACAAAGTCCCTTGATATGTGACCCATCTAAATCTTGATCTGTCATATACATTATCTTACCGTATCGCAAATACTTATTTACCTCATCAATTGATTCGTATTCCTTACCGGTTTCCAATCCGAGAATCTTTTTAATATCGTTGATTTCTTTGTTTTCGCTAATTTTCTTGATTTGCTCTCCGCGAACATTCAATAACTTACCTTTCAATGGATAAATACCAATCGTATTTCGGTCTTCGCTCGATAATCCAGATACAATACCAGACATAGCACTAAGTCCCTCGCATAAAATAAGAACACAGTCTTTAGATTGTGCGGTTCCACCAAAGTTAGCATCAATGAAATTCGTAATACCACGTACTGACTTTGTCTTTGAACCGTCAGTCTTCTTAGCCAGTTTATTGTCCTTTGCCTCCGTTAGAGAACAGGCTGTATCCATAACTCCCATCTTCGCTACACGTTCAATAAAGCCATCCGATACCGTACAAGATGAACCGAACTTAGCAAATGGAGTATTCATATAATCTTTTGTTTGACTATCGAATGAAGGATTGACGATATCGCAACGAACAAATAATATCAACTGTTCCTTAATTGCGGATTGATTTACTTTAATTTTCTTTTTCTTTTCAATGTAATCGCATAACTTACGAGTAATCTGACTGGTAATATAATCCACATGCTTACCACCTTTGAAAGTACAAATACCATTTACAAACGAGACATGAGTAAATTCATGTGTAGGTGAAAGTGCTACCGCATATTCCCATCGTTCATCTTTACTTTCGTATACACGCTTGGAAGTATCCTTACCACCAATGTACAAATCAATGTATTGTTGAAAGTTCTTCACTGGAATGACATCATTATTACACATTACTTTGATTTTCTTGACAGAATGGTCTGTTACAGCACCAATATCATACACGCGCTTCTTCAATAGCATAAGCATATCATGTGTTAATCCTTGAACACCTAAACGAGCATAATCCGGGCGAAATGAAACCTTTGTATAGGGTTTTGTTGTCTTAGGAACCTTTGTAATTATCGGTGGCGAGATAGTATCCAGATTGTCACTGTATTCTTGGACGTACTTCAGACCACGTGTATGGTCGATAGTTTCAACACGTCCATACAAAGACCAAATCAAAACTAATTTGAATCCAAACCCATTCTTACCACCAACAATTCGTTTTTCATCTTTGTTATAGTTTGTTGATGTACGTAAGTGACCGAAAACCATTTCAGGAATCCAGAGATTATACTCTGGATGTTTAGCGATATCAATTCCATTACCGTCATTTGTCATAGTAATAGTTCCATCATCGTCAATGCTGGTTTCAATATAGGTTACGAATTTTTTATCAAGGAGTGGTGAATGAATCATGCGAATGACATGGTCTCGACAATTTACAATTCCTTCATCAAATAATTTGTAAAGACCTGGGATATATTCAATGTCACGTAAAACGATTTTATTTGTTTCGTCATCATAGACCCACATCTGCGAATCTACATTTTCAACCGAACCGATATACGTATCTGGATTATCCAGGATATGTTGTTTATCAGTTTTACGTTGATATTGAGTAGCAAGATTACTGGCACTGGAAGACATTATTACTATACTGAGTATATGAGTATTTGTTTATTACAGTTACATATTAAGTCTTTTCAATTTTCTAATCATTCTATAATAGGGGTCAATTAAAATGCCAAAAATGTTTAGTGCGAATCCCCGCGTATCGAGAACTGATAATTCCAAAATATCAAGTTCAAGTAACAACAAAATGATAACAAAAAGTACCAGATTATCACAGCTTTCACAGTCGTCAAAACTAAGTGTAAATAGAACTCTTGCGAATGTGTTTGGACCGACCGATATATTTTTATCATCATATACATTATTTGTGAATGTGCCTATAGGAACTGAAATAGCTCGTATCAGCAGTAAAGATATTAATTCATTCTCGTTTACATATAGCGTAGATGACACTGATAATTTTTATATTCAAGATGATAAACTATATACAAATTCAGTATTAACAAATGATTCTCTTGATGGTTATAGCGTTCGTATAACGTCTAATGATGGAACATATAGTTTTTCAAAGACGTTCTTTATTCCATTTCAAAAAGCTCAGGTAGTATCATAATCCCATCAACAATAGAGGATGTAAATGGAAATACATACTACGTCACCAATATTTACCAGAACGCGTTTAGATGAAGCAATTTAGAAAAATAACATTCTCAGGTGATACAACTTATACTTTAGATATACACAACAAAAATCATAATATAATATATAATGGATTCTCACGAATTTAAGTTTAAAAAAATTACTGAAGACGATACTACATATTATATTATTCCATATGGAACAACTTTGTATCATGGAAGTTGTAACATTTCATCACCAAAACAAATAATAAAGGGAAAACACATATACCTTTCATTAACTGAAGAATACGCAAAAACGTATGCATTAGAATGTAAAACTGGAACACCCGGACATATATTAAAATGGTACCTTCCCGAAACAAAAGAAAAAAAAGAAGATTTTAAGTTAGTCGCAATAGATAAACCGAATCAAAAATTATATGATGATGCCCCTGAAAATATAAAAGTAATATTGGATGAAAATTATGGCTTTAATATTGAAGGCGAACAAAAACGTTTTTCTGTTCCTGAAAAAGATCATGAACTTTCAGATTATCTATGTGAAAAAGGATATAGTGGGTACGCAGCAAATAAAATGTTAGGACAACCTCTTCAAAGTGATTTAGACCCAGAAATCGTATTATGTGATATTGATATGTTGAATGGGTATACTACTCAAGTAATTGAAGTAGTATCAGCACCAAAAGTACCTGACAAAAAAAAACCCGAGACAAATAGATTCGGTTTTAGTAATTATTCTCCGCCAAATTCCGCAATTAAAACATCCACTTTTGTTACTCCAGTCAAAGGATTGGATAATAATGATTTTTCGGATAGTTTCGGTGTTAATAACCTCAATTTTAATACACCAGTCAAAGGTATGGGAAAGAAAAATAAAAAAAATATCCATAATGTATATAAGAATAAAACAATGAAACGTCCTGTCCGCGCTGAAGATGGAACGTATACTATAAAAGGAAAGAAATACAAGGAATTATTTGGTTCAAGAGAACAAGTACATAATAAAACCGCATATAAAACAAAAGCTGGTCTTACAATAGACGATATATTAATGAATAAAAACGGAAGACTTGTATCAGCAAAGAAACATAAAACCGCAAAAAAAGAAATGCGTTTAGAGAAATATGGATATTCGGCAAAGAAAGGAAAGTTTGGATATGTTAAAATCGGAAAGAAGACCCGTAAAAATAAGAAAGAGAAAAAAGAATAATTGTAATATAATCACTATAGTCATATTACAATTTAGAGAATGTACCACTCATAAGATAAAAATTTGTTATCAATAATATAGTCTTCGAGATTATCAAAAATGTATTTTTCAAAATAGGATTTACTTACTATTAATGAAGTCCCTGATGAATAAAACTTACAATAATAAGTATATGTATCATAAATAGAAATGTGATGATTTAGTCCTGGAGATGTTACCCCATTAGTAGTGTTTTTATTTCGTATTAGTTCTTTCATACTGTCTAATGCTGTCTGAATATCTTGTTGTTTATCCCATAAATCACAACAAATGCCTGAAATGTATTTATCACGTTCAATTTCAATAGTTGGAAAGAAATATTGTATTAAATCAATAATTTGTTTGTCATTCATATTAATGCTCCCAATATTATTAATATTACACCATTTTTTGAATAATGAAACTACCTCTTCAATCTCAAAATCACACTCAGAACTATCAAGTACAATTGTTTCATCCCAGAAATGTAAAAACTTTTGAATAGCAGGTAAATGCTTGCTACATATTCCAATAAATGAGTCTTGTTCTTCTGAATAATATACATTGAGTTTTTGTAAGAGTAAATTTTTGAAGGTGTTTAAAAACATGATATGTGGAAGATTCTTAGTATCAAGAAAATGTTTCCATAAATACTGCATATTTTTCCAAGTAATTTGTGGTGAACGTATAGTCCCTTCATGATTCTCAGGTACAATATTAGTTACGGTAGTTTCATTTGGTAAATTAATATCAAGGTATTCTGTAACAAAAGTAGTAATCAGCACATTGGTATCCATGTTTTTCACATAAAACGCTGAAAACAATAATTCATTATCATTGCTGTATGATACTATAAATTCGTCAGATGAGTTATATCGTAATGAATAATGTGAAGCCACACATATAAGGTCTAATGGTAAGTTATGTATAATTTTATTCCAAACATGTTCGTACCGAACGGTATCATTAATATTGACTAATCTACAATCATTGTATGAATGGTCGTGATATTTGTTTTTGAACGTCTGTCCGATACTAATTCCTATTAAAAATTGACATACATGATTCAATTCTCTAATGAATTGTCGAGATGAAGGCTTAATATAATGGATTAGATTCGAATTTTTACGATGAATATTATCACCAAGAATTGTAAGAAAATATTTTGCTTCGTTTCGTGTAGGAAATAATGTAGGATATAATGCGTCGATAACAATTTGAATCGTGTTAGATTCTGGTATGCTTGTAATAAGGCTTGTATCCTTTATTCTTTTCATAATATTAATTTTCGTTCGTTGTTTCCAAGACATTAGGTTTTTACCTCTTGTAATCGTAGTTAAAATGTTATGCAATATATCATCTTCACATATAATTTGGTAATGGATTCCATCATAGTAAAAAAATCTATCCGTTGCTGAATTGAAAAAATACTGATTATCACTTAAAAACGAGTGAATAAAATTATCTTGTTCGGTAGTTAACTCTTCTATTCGTGTTTTACGTTGTTCGTGTGTATTTTTTATATTGGCAATAACATTCGGCAATTGATTATTAATATATGAGTAAATTTTTGCAGTCATCCATTCATCATCTTGGAACTGTTTATAAATAGACTTAATTGTATCCGTTGATTTACTAATGCACTCATCAATCGAATATTTTTTGGCGGTTGGATCAACTTGTTCTTCCATTATACAATATAATACACAAACGTTTATATTGTATTTTTAATAATTTTAACATTTCAAATGCGGTTTTTGAAAATATAGAAGAATTTTGCAATGAATATACTGTTCATTACAAATAAAAAGATGCCTTATACACCATGTAATGTTTATGATAAAAAAACAAATAAATGAATTGGTTTTTATGATTATAAATTTCAAGCAATTGATGATATTATGGTCGTTCTTTCACCGCAATATCGTTAATAATATTTTCTTTCGCAAACAATTTCTTGAATTTGTTGATAACAGCGAATAATCTTTTTTTTTCTAATTTTTTTCTGTAATAGTTATCATTATATAAATCAAATTTAGTTTCGAAATAGTCAATCAATGCTTTTGTTCGCTCTACAAAAGTTAAAATATATTGTTTGTCTTGTGATGTAAGAGTTTTTTTAAATTCTTTGAACTGATTTTTATATTCACACGAATATTTGACTGGATATTTGGTAAGTGTTTCATTATGGTAAAACAACTTGCATATATCTATTTTTTTCCCATTATACTCAATATCACCTTGAGATAATGGGTAACGCGCACACACTATCTCATCCATTCTATATTTTAATTCATTAATTAATTTATAGAATTTACATATATATATTGAATTTTTTGAACTTGTTCCAAAACAATGCACCAGTATCATGTTACTATGCGTAGACCATCCTCTTAAATTACAAGTTTCACCGCCTAAATGCACCCAGTAATCCTCTTCGGATACAGTTGGATCAATAAACCGGTCACCAATAATACCGCTCATTGCGTCTTGGTTGGGATTGATAAGTTGTGTATTGGGTATGTAACTCATAATGAATAATGATTGTTAATTTATATATGGTATAATACAATATATAAGTTTTCAATTTTATATGGTAACGACACTACGTAATTCATTGTCTTGTTTATATATGTCTTCGCTATCAGCAATACTTGAAAGTAAATGTTTGGAAACAATCGCATTTGTATTCAATACTGCTTCCGATGATAATACCGCAAACCATTGGTATTTCGGACGTCTTAATATTTCGTCAGCAGGTATTAAAATACCATATGAATCCGGATGAAATTGAATGTATGCTTCTTCCATCAAATTTTCAAGTAATACTTGTTTCCCCTGGTTATTTTTGACACCAATTAACTCAGCCCCATGTAAATTCATCTTTTGTGATTGAATCGCAGTGTCACACCAATAAGATAAATCGCCTGTGAATTCATTTTGATTCGAATAATGTCCGGAACTATTACGTGATTTGATATATTCAATCAACTCTAATATAACTGGGTCTGTCTTAGGAGCACCTATAAATGATAAATCAGGTGAAAATAGTTTATTACCTTTACTCTTAAGAAGATTTGTATTACGATTGATATTTTCACATACAAATGGTTTATTCCATGCGATACCAGTTTCATAAAATTGTTTCAAGTTTTTAGTACAAACAAATGAATTAGGAACAGTCATACCACCATAGAAATAGATTAATTGAAGAATTCCTAATTCGCGTAAATGGGCTTTATTCGGTTCAGCAACATTATTCAAATCAACATCCCAAGAAGGAAGTAATTTACTAAATGAGTCATCATCTATTAAACAGATATTGAAATCTTTTCCACATTGGTCTATGATGGTTTTAATTGTTAAATGAATATAAGGTTGATTTAAATCGGTAGTGTTACGAGAATAAAAATCTTTCCATTTTCTTGCGTTTACTTCATATTTTGTATGAATCCATATCTTAGGACGATTATGTCCGTATAAAGGAGAATCATTTAATAAATATTTCTTGATAAGTTCATATTCATCATTTGTTTCGAAATTTTGTTTAAATTTATTTGCAAAGTAACTTGCTACAAATACAATACCTAATGTAAAAAAATAGGTGGATGTGTTTTTTGAACTAAATAACATTACGGTTTATATATTATAGTATTTTATTTTTTCATGGATACATTCTACACAGGTGTATTCATGAATGACTAGTAAAATATAGTGTAGTCGATGTTATATTTTGATTTATTATAATTAATTTTTGAGGTAAACATAACTGCTTCTTGTTTACATATTTGACGTAAAATAGTAGTAAATGAGTTATATGTCATTTTTCTTTCCAGATAAAAATGCTTACCATTATGGTAATATTGTTTTAAATTATTACAAAACTCATTATGATATTCATTATATATCATTTTTTTATAAGCATTCATATCAACAACATAATAAGTTTCCTTTTTTAATGCAATAAGGTCGAGTAAATTATATAATATGGTTAATGGTACTCGTTCTTTAAATATCTGAGAATTCATTAAAAAATGTGATTATATAATAGTTTATATATAAATTCCTAAATAAAAAATATACTACATGTATATTGTAATTTTTTATTTACTGATGGGTATATTTGCTTCTGATGTGTGTTGTTTTAATTTTTCCAAATACAAAATACCATCCATTAATTCTTCTTGTGCGTGTTGTATCCAATCTGTTGTAGATAAATCGGTACGGTCTAAATTTGTACCATACTTGGTTTGTCCGAAATTGGCTCGGTCTACAAATTTATTTAATACACTTTTCACAACACTGTCTAATTCAGTACAATTGATTACGTTTTTGTCGTCACTCATAATGTCTATATGTATGTATACAAGAATGTCTTTATGTCAAAAGTGATTGTAAATTATTTGTAAATAATGCTAATTCTATTTCATCCTCGTGAACGTTGTGAACGATAGTAATATATTTACATAAAAAAGGTATAATTTCATATTTGATGTCTTCTGATAGAATTGAAGTTTGCTTTACAAATGAAATAAAATAGTCAAGAATGTCTATTACGGAATATCCACAATCAAAAATATTATAAAGAGTATGTATTGCTTGATGTAATTCATTATTTCGAACTTGATTAATATATTTTTCAAGTATATCATCCGATATTGTAGACACCAATTTTTTACATAATTGTATGTTAATAGGCATATCTAATATATAAATCTTTTCAATAAAATTAATCATTAAACGTATTGAGTTATCAGCTATTTTTAATAAATATTCTTTGGATTCCTCATCTATGATAATGTTTTCAGTTTCTATTATTTTATTCATAATACATGTAATATCTGTTTGTGTAGGCTGGTCTATACGAATAATATGTGTTCTGGATTGTATACTTTCTATAACCTTTTGAAGATTACCACATACAGAAATAAAATGAATATTGTTTTTGTATTTATCTATATAGTTACGAAAAACTTGTTGACTTTGTTCATTAATGCTGTCGATATCATCTATAATAACCATTTTTTTTTTACCATGTATAGAACTTCTTGATTGACAAAATGTTTTCATTTCGGTTCTAAAATATTGTATTCCTTGTTCTTTTAGATTATTAATGAATAATGTATTGTATTCTGGAAATGAAGCAGTATTAGATAGACCATAATATTCACGTATTATAGCATATAATAAACTGGTTTTTCCAGAACAAGCGTTACCCACAAATAACAAATTTAAATTATCTAATTCTATAAGTGTGTGTATTGTTTTCTTCAAATTATCACTTATATAAAAGTCATTTATATAGTAAGGTTTGTATTTACTAATAAATGTACTATCTATTTTTGATTTCATCCTTGGTGATGAATACTATACTTTTATAAATTTATATCATTTATAAATAAAATATTATAAAGAAATGGATCGTTAATAGTATAAATGCCGTCTCATTACGAAATATTGGGAGTCAACAACGACGCCACCGAAATAGAAATTAAAAAGGCTTACCGAAGTGCGTCATTGAAATATCATCCAGATAGAAATTCAAGTAAAGATGCGATAACCAAGATACAACAAATTAATGAAGCTTATGAAATACTAAGTGACAAAGAAAAAAAACAAAACTATGACAATGAATTGAATGGAGTAAAACCGAATCCATTTCAACAAGTCCATACAAATTTTAACACTGATTTTGGAGATATTAATAGTATGTTTAACATGATGTTTAACGGTAGACCTCTTCATCCAGGTATGCCAAACGTTCAGGTATTTCGTAATGGTAATTCTACAACACATGTTTTTACAAGGAGTAGTCATATTGGTCCTCCATCAACAATAATCAAGAATATTGAAATAACATTGGAACAATCATATTCAGGGTGTTCTATTCCTGTGGAAATTGAAAAATGGATTGAACGCAACGATACGAAAGAGCCATTAGTTGAAATGGTTATGTTAGAAATATCAGAAGGAGTTAATCATAATGAAAAAATTACAATCAATGGCATTGGTAATCAAAATCAATATGGTAAGGGCGACGTACAATTTATTATAAATGTAAAAAATAATACCATTTTCAAAAGACAAAACTTAAATTTATTATGTGATAAAGAAATATCACTCAAAGACGCGTTATGTGGATTTTCGTTTGAATTCGTCCATATAAATGGGAAAAAATTGTCGGTCAACAACACTAATCCGATTACTATCATAAAAGACGGACAACTTCAAGTATTTCAAGGGCTTGGAATGAAGGATAAAAATAATACTGGAGACATCATTTTTAAGTTTCATGTTATATTTCCAAGCGAATTAACTGATATACAACGAACTCATTTATTAGAAGGGTTACCATAAAATATTCTTGATAACAAAAATATTTTATTTAAGCAGAAATACGTTTAGTAGGAATTTCTTTATCAACTAAGTAAATCGAATTCTCAGTTACAATAATAAATTCTGAACCTGATTTGAATATCTTTATTATTGGACTTGTGTATTCCTCTTCACTTTTGACAAGTAATTTCTCTTGAGACTCCTTAACACCGATTAATGATTCCTTCTCAATAGAGGAAGTCCAATAATCCATCATTATTGGTTTATCTTCAACAATTGAAAGTTTAGTAACATGTTGCAATGTAGTATTTTCTGGTAATCTATAATTACCGGCTGATGTAGATTGAGTATTATTGTCCTGCATTTTTACAATATAGTGTATTACTCTTAATATTACTTTATATGGTTAATTTGATAAGTATTTATTTTACAAGAGTTTCGTGTATTTTTCATTTCTTAAATATACGTATTATGTAACTTGTTATGAACGGACACAAGACAAACAAACAGCATATTATAGAAACTTATTATGATGTTTTGAAAGACTATATTGACAAACTAAAATCATCTGATGTAATAAATTCTTCTAAACATTCGAATCAAAGCTTATCTGTAGGTATAAACGCAATTCATCGTGTATTTGAATATACATTATTGAAAACAAAACAGATAGATAAGGCATATTATCAAGCACAGCAGACATATCAATATTTTATAGAATACATAGAACAAGTGAATACATCTCATCTTGTAAATAATTTGAATCATAAAGATGCTATTATGTTCGTTTATAAAAAGGCAATTTTTGACGTACATGATGGAAATGAATGTTCTAATACAAATACACTCATTAATATAATGACTTCTTCATCAGAACAAATAAATATTAATGATAAAGAATGGAGAACATTATTTATACGAATGTCGAAATTTATAAATACAATTCTATGTTGGAATAATTATTTATATGATTTTAACTTTAGACTTGAAATATGTGACCGTTATTTGAAAGATTATTTGTTAAATATTGAGCGTTTAGATTTTACTACTTATTATTTGTCATATATACATCAAAATTTTCCAGTTGAACGTGAAAAATATATAGAGTTACTAAGTAAAATGCTATCGAAAAGTGTAAAAACAAAACGTATTCGTAGTGGTTCCATGACAGAGACAGAAAAAAACGATATAGTATTTGATAAATTATCTATTGGTAATACAAATTTTAAAACGAAATTTAATACGCTTACGACTGATGAGTTTATTATATGGCTATATGAATAATACTATCTATTTATCGAAGATTTCATTATAATATGTTGGGGTAAATGTAATCGTTTTTTTTCTAATCTTTTCTTTTTTTATTTTTATTTCAGCGTTCATATTTGTTACCGCAATATTAAAGTATTCGTCATGTAATATTTGTTTTATATAATTATATACAAATCTTAATATACGTTCAGTACAATTACCAACTATAAGGCAGCTGCCTGTACGAAACAACATGAATGATATTTCAGAGTATTTTATTGCGTTATCGAGTTCGCTCATTTTCATTGTTCTGTCAGCATGTAGTAATTTTCCACGTTGCTGGGTTATATCAAATCCTATTTCATGATTGAAATAGTACTTGCATTTTACTCCAGGATAACTACATGGGTCATACGCAGTTTCTATGTTATACTTAGAACTACGTAAAATATTATGTAATTTATCACGGTCGATATAAAACCCACAATTGAAATTCGAGTTTATCAATACATTATTTTCTATATCATGTTCTAAAAATTCCAATAAACTGTCAGTATACGGAGATAATATATCCAATACCATCTGTTTTACAATGGATAACATGTCATGGTTTAGAACTCCCGGTATTTCCAGTTTACCTGTATTAAATACCTTTACATGAATCTCGCGATATTGTTCTTTAAATTTAAACCTTAAAATCAAAGCAAAACAATTATAAAACGCGTTTTTAACTTTACCACGACAAGTCATTATATCTTTTTTTGACATTCCAATCGTGATTTTTCGTTCATCCTTAAATTTGATACGTCTCGCATCTTGATTTATCAGTTGTTTAATAATTACTTCATTGTAATAGTTTATACTTTCTAATTTACAATAATAAGCATCCAATTCTTCTTGTGTTTTTGAAACAATCTTAATTTGTTTCTTAATAACCCCAGATTCTGGTTTCCAATAGTCAGTTATTGGAATTTTCCAATATATAGTTTGAATATCTATAATTTGGTTTAAAAACAACACCTTGGTAGTTGTTGATATATACAAATCTTGACATTCAGGGACATCGCCACTAATTTCGTCTACTATATTATTATTTTCAATGAATGATGTTTTTGATGATGAAAAACCACATTCATTTTGTCCGGATAAGAAACTATCCCACTCGTCGTCTACCATATTTTCCATTTATATTAAATATTGAAACAATATAGATATGTTTATATTGTTTCAATTTTATGTATAGCTATCTTTGAAATTCAAACAGAAATAATCTAAAATTGTATTTAAATCGGATTTTTCAGTATGTGTTATTACTTCCATATTGTCTAAAAACTGCTGGTTTATATTTTGGGTTTTATTGCGAATGATATAATTAAAATACTTTATAAAAATGCTTTGTTTGTCTATATTGTATTTTATACTGATATCTTGAATAAATTGTCTTAATTCGTTTACATGACTACCACAATGTAGCATGTATATTTGATTCCAAATGTCATTTGTAATAATACTACCATTCCAGTTTGATAAATTCTGATTTAATTGTATAAAATTTATCATACTACGAATATCTGACCTATATGTTTTTTGAATAGTTTGTATGTCAGTTTCAGATAAAGGTAAATGTTCTTCTTTGGCTACATTATGTATGAAATTATAAATCTCTTTTTCAGGCAATTGGTCGAAACGTATACATATAAATTCACTTTGTAATGATGTGACTAATTTACTTATGTAGTTACATATTAAACAAAATCGAACATTATAACTCGTTGACTGCATTAAATATTTCAAAGCTTGTTGGGCGTTTTTTGTCATATAATCAGCTTCATCTAATATCACAAACTTAATGCCCGGTTCAAAAAAACTATTCGATTTCACAAACTGTTGTATTTGATTACGTATAATATCAATTCCGCGTTCATCCGACGCGTTCAAATGTATTACATTTTCTTTGTTTATTTTACTATGCTTTTGTTGATGCTCGTTTATCAAATTAATAATGGTAGTAGTTTTACCTGTACCCGGTGGACCATAAAATAATAAATTCGGAAAATAATCTTTGTTAATTATATTTTTGAATATGGTTCGATTTATAGGGTCTAATACGATTTTTGAAAAACTACTGGGTCTATACTTCTCTACCCATGGAACGCTTTGATAAATACTTGTCATATATACATTATATACTCTTTCCATTTATGTTAGTTAAATATGAATATCTAAAAATTGAATTTAGTAGATTATGTTTATATTTTATAAAAATCATATAACAATAATTTATCAGATATTATAAATAATGTCTAACCACCATAACGGATATTTGGAATTAATCATAGGTCCTATGTTTTCAGGCAAAACGACACGATTAATAGATATATATAACGACAAATACAATAACAATACAAATATTAAAGTCATTAATTTCACTGCTGATACACGATACCACGATTCTATGTTATCTACACACGATAAAGTTATGATTCCTTGTGTATTTTCAAACACTATAAATGAAGTATGTCAAGAAGATATGATATCTAAATATGATACTATACTAATTAACGAAGGACAGTTTTTCCCAGATTTATATGAATCTGTAGTTGAACTTGTCGAAAAATATAAAAAAAACGTTTATATATGCGGATTAGACGGAGATTTTAAACGTAACAAATTTGGTAAACTATTGGATTTAATTCCATTATGTGATAAGATTACAAAATTATCAGCAATATGTGTTAACTGTAGTCAACCCGCAATATTTTCAAAAAGACTGTCTACCGAAGACCAACAGGTTGTTATTGGGTCGACTAATTATGTTCCTATGTGTCGAAACTGCTATAACGTATAACTCACCAAGGTATAAATATTATAATATATATTTGACATATTTTTTATGCATAATACGCCAAATACATTTTTTAAACCATATAAAGTTATTTGAGTTATTTACGTATATAACACTTATGGAAGTATTACATGAAGAACCTATAAAAAAGAAGAGAGGGCGTAAAAAGAAGTCCGAAATGGTTGAATCAACAGATTCCGTTCAAGATGAGAAAATACCCAAGAAACGCGGACGGAAACCGAAAGGGGGAAAATTAATACTCAAGTCCGATGATGATATTAATGAAAATACGAATATTACGAATATCATTCTTCATTTAAAATGTTCTATGGATGACATGACTTTACATAATAATAATATATATAGTGACGTAAATGACCCATTGCGATATAATCCATCAGCACCTCCAACCGTAACAAGTTATGATGATTCATTTGTTAATAATTTTTCTATATATGATTCCATTGAAAACGAACAGTCAACGCATATAGAAACTACCAAAATAGCTACGACTGAAAATAATATTTGTTCTTTATGTAAAGACGTAGTAGAGACTAATAATGATGAAATAACGGATACTGACATTATCAGTATGAAAGATATTAATATGAAATTAAAAGAAATTAAATTACAGTTATATAAATCCGACTATCCCGAAAAGAAATCCGCTTGTTTTTGGTGCACTTATGAATATGATAATCCGTCATGTTATATTCCAAAATACGATTTAGATAATCAAACTTACGCATATGGTTCGTTTTGTCGTCCAGAATGTGCTGCAGCATATCTGATGAAAGAGAACATAGACGATTCTATTAAATTTGAAAGATATCATTTATTAAATCAAATATATGGTAAGGTTTATAATTTTAAAAAAAATATTAAGCCCGCACCTGACCCATATTATTTATTAGACAAGTTTTATGGTAATTTGTCAATACAAGAATACAGGAAATTATTGAAATCAGACCATACATTATTGATAGTTGACAAGCCTATGACGCGAATATTACCGGAACTACATGAAGAAAATGAAGATTTTATGAATAATTATAGTTCTTCATCGGGGAATAATAATAATACCGGGGTTTACAAAGTCAAAAAACAGAGTGAAAAAAAGAAAGGACCCAGTAAAAGTGAAATTATAAAAGAAACATTTGGTCTGTAAATATCCAATATTTTTATTCTGTGTGTAATTTATACATGTACTGTAAATATAGTGATATATTTGGTAAAGTAAAGACAGGGATTCATTCATATAGGGTATTTGATATTGCCATTATGGATGTTATACTTACATTTATAGGAGCTTTTCTACTTCAATTACTTTTTCCGAATATTAACTTTTTTATTGTACTTTTCGGGTTGTTTGGTTTAGGAATTGCGTTACATCGACTGTTTTGCGTTAGAACAACCATAGACAAGCTATTGTTTGAATAATGTTATTATATTTACGATTTTAGGATGTAAATAAAGGGTATAAATGGAATATTATAGATATTGTATAATGACTACTACAATATCTATCAAACCTATGGGGGGGCTCGGGAATCAACTTTTTCAAATTTTTGCTACTATATCATATGGATTAGAATATACATGCAATATTGTTTTACCATATACGGACCAATTACACACAGGGACCGTACGAAATACATATTGGAATACATTTTTGATAGGATGTCGAAATATGACAACATATAATTTACTTAATAATGAGACAAATGAATCATTAATGTCAATGCCGGTATATAACGAAAAATCATTTGAATATAAAAAAATACCTAATCCCAAAGGTCCAAAAATGCTACTACATGGTTACTATCAGAGTTATAAATACTTCGATAAACATTGGGATAGTATTAAACAAATGATAAATCTTGACGACCAACAACAAGCTATTAAAAAGGATTATGCGGATTTATTCTCAACTAAAGAAACAATCAGTTTGCATTTTAGAATAGGGGATTACGTAAATATTCAAAATTGTCATCCAATTATGCCGTTCCAGTATTACTATAATGCTATTTGTAATTTAACCATGCATAGGAATAAGAATTATCGTATTTTGTATTTTTGTCAAGATATTGATAACGAAAAGGTTTCTGTAATAATTAATCGCTTATCATGTATGTTTATAGACATAGAATTTGTCAAAGTTAGTGATGACATTGATGACTGGAAACAAATGCTTATTATGAGTGTATGTTCTCATAATATCATCGCAAATAGTACATATAGTTGGTGGGGAGCATATTTAAATCAAAATGATAATAAAATGGTATATTACCCAAATAAATGGTTTGGTAAATCACTTCCACATAACACATCTGACTTATTTCCACCGAACTGGGTCAATGTATATTGGTAAATATAAAATTGAAAATGATATAATAAGATATTAATAGTAAAATATTATAGCCATGGTATCCAATACTGAACTAAACTCGAACTACATTGCTCTCGCACAACTACCTATAGTTAAACGAACACTCAAATGTGTTAAACGATTAACCAATGAAAATAAAGAACTTAAAAAAGAAAATGAAATGTTGAAAAAAATGATTGACACCTTATTTGATAAGTTATCTGATTCGAAGAATACCATTAAAAAAGAACCAGTAAAAGAAGTTTATATTAAAAAAGAAAAGGTTGTTATTGATATCTCAGAAGAGCCAGAAAATATAACATATGAGTTGCGGGACACATGTACTAATACAGATGAACCATTCGCATATGACGATGATGGTAACAATACTAAATGTAATGAAACTAAAATTACTAATGATATGGTAGAAGACAAAAATATTGTGGAAGTTGTAGAAGAATCTGTCGAAGAAGAAGAAGAAGAAGAAGAAGTAGAAGAATCTGCTGAAGAGGAAGAAGAAGTAGAAGAATCTGTCGAAGAGGAAGAGGAAGAAGAAGTAGAAGAATCTGCTGAAGAGGAAGAGGAAGAAGAAGTAGAAGAATCTGCTGAAGAGGAAGAAGAAGAAGTAGAAGAAGAAGAAGAAGAAGAATCTGCTGAAGAAGTAGAAGTAGAAGAATCTGCTGAAGAGGAAGAAGAAGAAGTAGAAGAAGTAGAAGTAGAAGTAGAAGAATCTGCCGAAGAAGAAGAAGAGGTTGAAGAATCTGCCGAAGAAGAAGAAGAGGTTGAAGAATCTGCCGAAGAAGAAGAAGAGGTTGAAGAATCTGCCGAAGAAGAAGAGGTCGAGGTTGAAGTTGAAGTAGAAGAATCTGCCGAAGAAGAAGAAGAAGAAGAAGAAGAAGAAGTATACGAAGTTACTATTAAAAATAAATCATATTACGCAACAAATGAAACAGATGGACCTATATATGCAATTATTGAAGATGAAGATATTGGAGACCAAGTTGGTGAATTCAAAAAAGGAAAACCAACATTCTATAAAAAAACTAATAAATAAACCAATATACTAAAATCTACACTATACCCCAAACAAAAAATATATTGTATATATTTTTTGTTCTAATTCATGTTATTATCTTGATTTTTTTGTTATATTTTTTGTTTTCGATTTTCTTGTTTTTGTCTTCTTTCCACCACCTAAAGACTTAGGTTTTGTATTTTCATATGCTATTATCTTATTTAATACAGTTGAATAAAATTCATATTTTAATATATCATTGTCTATATTTTGTAATTGAATTGGCAATCGCATAGAACCTTTCTTATTTTGCTTCAAAATGTCGATTTCTGTTTTATATCTACCATTTAACCTATTTATTTGGTCCATAAAAGATTTATTATTCGAGGTAGTTGCTGTTGATTTACCGATTATATCGTATAGTTCTGAATTCTTTTTTATAAAACTGATTATATCGTCATCTTTTATAAATGGTCTCATTTTGTCTACTATTTCTTTGTTTTCGGTTCTATTAAAAATTTGAGAATAAAATAAATCTGAATTTACATCCTTGTTTGGTGCGTTCATGTTTGGTGCGTTCATGTTTGGTGCGTTCATGTTTGGTGCGTTCATGTTTGGTCTACTACTTGTATTTGATGATTTGTCGTTGATGTTACTTGTGGATGAAGTACTATTATTATACTTTTTGGATGATTTACTTTTTTTATCTTCAGTTGAATATATAGATTTTTTAGTTTTTAGTATTTTTGACGATTCCATATCATATACAAGATTATTTAATAAATTTCCCAAGTATTCATTGGTATACGGGCAATATATTTCTTTTTTATTATCTTCATTTATTTCACCATCGATTAAATCCAACATAACAAAAATTTCTTTTTTTGGATATTCATCGCTGTATCCTATATTAATATTATCAATACCTATATCCAGTATTTCACGAGGTATATTTACGTCTTTATTATTCAGCACATAACGTTTATATAACGCCTCGAATTTATCGTAAAATTCACGTGTATAATTATTATACTTGTTTATTAGGTTTATAAAGTCAGTTTTATTAGAGGAATCTGATTGTCTTGATTTTAAAGCGTTCAATAGTTCTTTGTGTTCTTCTTGTTGTTCTTTAGATAATAAATCTTTGGTTATAAAACTATATAGTTGCTTCTTACTCATGTCAATTAATGGAATTTCAGGCTCTATTCTATTGTCCATATTAATAGATTTTTGTATTTCTATATTTGAAGATTCACGATAAGGGAATCGTAATGTAGGTAATAATCTACTTCGTAAGTTATATGATATTTCATCATATTTGACTGTATCAGTACGTGAACGTATCATTTCATTATTCAGTTTTGTAGGATCATTGGGGTATTTTGTCATATAACTGGCGATTACTTCCCCGACAGTATTCATCACTTCCTTGTATTTTGGGTGATTTATTGTATCATTTAACCAAACTGCTTTTGTTACTGTATGTGGTTTCCCGTTTATTTTTACATATGAAAATTTTGTATTAAATGGGTTGTAAACTATGGAATTATTCGAATCTGTATTACTTAATATGTCTAATGACTGATGAATATTATTTACTATAAAATATTTTGTTGAGAACAACAACTGTAACATTAACATTACATTTTTATTGGTAATGTAAGCTTCATCTTGCCCGTTTTTGCTCGGTTTATTTTCGTTTAACATACCTTCAAAATTATCTTTGTTGAAGAAAATATTTACTATTTTGTCGTAATCTAATTTTGATAAGTAACCTTCTGGATACAGTTGTTTGGTTGTGATGTATGGGTATTTTTCAATGTCTGAAGGCGATTTATACAATACGTCTTTTGTAAATTCAATTGGTTTATTGTTCGTCGCATTTGTTAATAACGTTATTTTTAATTTTTGAACGTTTAAACTCATTTTGATGACACTAATTATATTATGCAAATATATTATTCGCATAATATTCATAAATTATGGTCATTATTTCATAGAAAATCCTTCGAAATTATCGTCTCGTAATTTGTTTTGGGTTTTTGCTTTTTCTAAAATACCTTTTGCTTTTAGAATTTCGTCATATTGGATATATGTATGTAAACCAAGTCACATATCCGATATAAACTTTTAGTTAAAATCAGTATAGAGAATTGTCATCATATACATATATCCAATATGACGACAAATAACCAACCTAAATTAAAATGCGGACAATGCAAACAATCTCTAAATGATACCGTGTTTTTTTACAATAATAAATCGCATACAACGTGTTTTTCATGTTCAAAAATTCGTATCAGTAAAAAAAATGTATGCTCTGTATGCGGAATACGAGCAATTTACAATATTACAGGTGAAACAATTGGTATTAGATGTAGTTCTCATCGAGAACCAACAATGATTAATGTAATAAGTCCAAAATGCGTTACTTGTAAAGTCAAACGACCAGGTTTCAATCATATTGGCGAAATAAAAGCTCTATATTGCGGGGGGTGTGCTTTACCCACCATGGTTGATATAAAAAATCCCAAATGCGTTACTTGTAAAGTCAAACAACCTACTTTCAATGAAATTGGCGAAACGAAAGCTCTATATTGCGGGGGGTGTGCTTTACCCACCATGGTTGATATAAAAAGTCCCAAATGTATTACTTGTAAAATTAAAGTCCCAAATTTCAATAAAGAATGCGAATCAAAAGCACTTTATTGTAAAGAATGTGCTTTACCAACGATGGTAGATATAAAAAGTCCCAAATGCGTTACTTGTAAAATTAAACAACCGAATTTCAATCATATTGGCGAAACGAAAGCTCTATATTGCGGTGGTTGTGCTCTACCAAATATGGTTGATATCAACCATCCCAAATGTGCTATTTGTAAAACAAGGGCATCATATGGCTTTCCGGGTTTAGCTCCAACAATGTGTGTAACACATAAAACTGAGAATATGATTACAAAACCTCGTTCCAAATGTAAAAAACAGAATTGTAAACTACCTGCTATATATGGGATAAAACACCCGATTCATTGTGAAACTCATAAAAACGGAAACGATATTAATTTGACTGAAACACGATGCAATAGATGTGGATTATTGGATGTATGTATAAATGGATTATGTATAAATATATGCAGTGATAGCGAACAAATCACATACGAAATGAAACGTCGTCAAAAAGTAAAAGAAATTCGTATATTAAATATATTAAAGTGTGAATATGGAGAACCACACGAATATAACGTGCGTGTATCTTCAAAATGCGGTTGCAAAAATTCCGAAGAAAAAGAATTTGGTTATGATTTTGGAACACATAAATTATATATCGAGGTTGATGAAAATCAACATAAAAGTTATTGCGAATTGGGTGAAATAAATCGTATGAAAAATATTTATATGGACGATGGTGGGGTTCCTGTAATATTTCTACGTTATAATCCAGACAATTATCAAATAAATGGGAAAAAACAAAACACTTCTCAACAAAAACGCGAAGTTGAACTCGTGAAATGGGTTAAATACTACCAAAATGTTGATAATATACAAGGATATGATTTGTCCGTTCAATATCTGTTTTATACCGATGGAGATAACACCAAATTGCACAATATTGAGCCGTATGGAAAATAATGTATATATATGACCATAATATTCATAAATTATGGTCATTACTTCATAGAAAACCCTTCGAAATTATCGTCTCGTAATTTGTTTTGGGTTTTTGCTTTTTCTAAAATGTCTTTTGCTTTTTTGATTTCGTCATCAGTTACCTTGTCTGAATTTGCTACATCGTTGTCAATTAATGTTGTGTGATAATCCTGAAAATCTTCAGATAAAACACAGAATACACTATCTTCATTAAATAAATATTCAGTGCATATAGCGAACACAAATGTAATGAAGAAAGCTATGTATATGTCACGAGTACCCATCCATGCGATAGAGAACACCAACAATTGACGACTAAAGGTATACTTTAAATACGATTCCATGGATTTACTCAAACCTATATTGACGTATTTGGATACTATATTTAAGGTTATTATCATTAATCCAGCGAATACTTTACTGTCATTAATACGTTGAATATTTGAATGTAAATAGTCAAACATACTCTTTACATCAGACTTTACCATCGTATTTATTTACAATATGGTTAGATTTTCCTTCGAGACCTTTGGTAATAATTTCGTTTCAGTTTTTAATTTAGATTCTATGATTGAGAAATTACATGTAGGAGAACATGCATTACAATAATCATTTTTAAATTTTAATTCAGGATATACATGTTGAGCCATCTCGTGTCTTACATTCATATCTTTATGTTTTAAAACACCTTTTTGACAATGTTCTCTTCTAAATTCATCTTGAGCGGGACCATTTTCGATGGCTGTGTTCTCACTTGAATCATAATTCTCGAATGTTTCTATGCCCTTTACGCCACAACTATCGCACGATTTAGCTGGTTTAGTTTCATTAAATTCGGGTTCTTTTTCTTCTTCTTCTTCTTCATCTTCGATTGTATCAAATGCTTCTATATTTAGCATATTTTCTATACAATCCATTTGATAGAACAAAATAACTAATGCACATACAAATAAACCGAGGACCTTATCAATCTTTGTGTAAAACATTATTACAAACACTGCCAACATCCTTCCTAAAATTGTATTGCTGAATTTAACACATCCACGATATTGTGACAACAATAAGAATATAACAACGATAGGTATAAACTGAGCTATAGTATTGGTTTTTAATTTCATTATATAAATTACCCTACATATTCTTTTACATTCTAATTTGGTTCCAGATTATGAAATTAATATCTACTTATTTTTTAAATACAAATAAATATAATTATGTCTTTAGTAGCAACAGCATCCTCATGGACGAATGACGAACCATCTAATAGAAAAAGAACCCCAAGTATACGAAAGACTATTAAAATAAGACCACAAGAGACTGTTAATGAATTTAAATCTGAGAATAATCAGTCAGATACAATAGAATCATTTAAAAGTTCAAGTGATGAACGTAGTTCTCGTGTAACTGATTTATTAGACAAACTTACTTCTTCAAACGATGACGATAATAATAAGATGGGCGATTTTAAACCATTATCCCCACCTAAAATTAATTTAAATAGTGATTACTCAGATGATACTGAAATAAAACAATATATTCCACCAGCACCTAAGTATTCAGGAGGCGCTGCTTCAGCAAATATTTTAGGTGAAATGAAAAACTATGGGGCAAATGATACTCATTCGCAAACACTTAGTAATTATAGTCAAAGTTACAATCATAAACCACCTGCTGTACCCTCTCCTTATTATGCAAAGATGGGTATTTCAAGTGGACCTTCATCTGGAGATACTCAATTAATGGAAAAGATAAATTATATGATTCATTTATTAGAAGACCAACAACATGAAAAAACCGCAAACATTACAGAAGAATTTTTATTATACACCTTTATGGGTGTGTTTGTAATATTTATTGTAGATTCATTCGCACGCGCTGGTAAATACACAAGATAATCTAAACATCAATCTACATATTGATGTTTATAAAGCTAAACTGTAGTGACATCTATCACCTCTTCCAAATTGTTATTAGCGTTTTGTATTAGAGGGATAATTTTGTTAAAATACATAGAAATTTTGTTGTGTTTTTCATGTGTATTCGCATATTCAGTAACCATACTATGTAATTCTAAAATATAACTCATATGTTCGATAAAAAGTTCGGTCAACTCTAATTGTGTTTCTAATTCTTTTATTGAAAATTTGTCATATTTGCTATCTTCTAATTTGCATTCCATAGTAATGATATCAGGGATATATCGTTTATAATTTGAATCCATATTATTTACGTGTTCTATTGTGAATTCTGGTACTATAACTTCACCTATATTATTTTCTATATCACGAACTTTATTACATTGAAACAAGTATTGATTCATTCTACTATCTATATACATTTTTGTATTTCATGTAATAATAAGTGTTTTTTCGGGCAATAATGGAGAACATGGATAAATGAAATTATACAAATAATAAGCAGTTTTATTGACAAATATCGGTTTATTATACGTTTCCCATAGAGAAATGATATGATTATTATGACCGATGTTCTCAATCATTAACATTTTATATTTGTTTTGTTTTTGTTTTAAGATTTTATACATACTATTTATAAACCCACTGTAATAAACATTATTATCACTCGTATTTTTTATACTCGATGAGAACATTAACACGTTTCCTTCTATATCCTCATATTCAGTGTATGTGTTTTTAAAGAAATATATCCCAAATACATGTTTTTTCTGGCGTAGACAATATATATGCGTTATTCCTGCTTTTATTTGCGACAAATAATACGATGTGTCTTGTAATATACACATATCAAACATGTTCTCCGTATTTTCATAATTATTATGTGTCATATCATATAGATAATCGGTCAAAATATGGATATTTGTATGGTCTATTTTAATTAACTCACAATCAGTGGGTAAACTGACCTGATGTAGTATAGGAATATAATAGGTAGATGTATTGTATTTCACTACAGGAATAACCCCTTGGAATAAATCTATCTCTTTTTTTATCAAAGAGATGAGAACATCCGGATTCTTTGTTCGTTGGTTATATTCATGTGTCTGTAACAATATTCTATTTAATTTTTTTACATCACGTTCTCTCTTTACACATAAATAATCAATGAAATATAAGGGTTCAGATGTATATACTTGTTCGGTTAGCGTTGGACGATAAAACATTTTATATGGTCTTGATGTAATACATCCAATGGATTCGGGGTTTACTAATATAGATGTTCCTTGTTCTCCATTATTTTGAATAATCTTTTCATTAAATATAGAAACATAACACGGGTCATTTGTCCCTGTGAATATGGTATCTATTTCCTTTTCAGTAATTGTATGTAATATTTTTTCAGAAGGAATATAATAACATTGGAGTAAATTAATCACATTTTGTTTAACAAGTTGAGAACATTCAACATAGGACACTGTCTCTACTTGATGAAAATCACAATATTTTGTTTTTACAGGACGGTATTTATATATAATGTAAGGAACACTATAGAAAAAACGCCAATAATCATAACTATGAAATACTGGCTGGTTATTCCAGAACGGGTATCGTATTTTTATATATGCAAATAAAACTAAAAAAAAGAAAAATAACGAAGAAAAAATATATTGTATCATAAATCTAATATATTTTGGTAGATAAATTGTAGTTTTTTTCGGTATTAGTGTGGTCTTTCTAATATATATAAATATTGGTTATCATCTCCCAATGGTTCCATATCCACCTTAGCATGGAATATAAAGCCAACTTGTTTTGCTATATCTATAATATTACGGATATCTTCCATATATAAAGTTTGTTCATTATGACGAACATGATTTGTTACTTTATCAGTAAACGACTCGGTAAAACTTACCACATTTGTTTCTTCTAAATTAACCGGAAATGAATAATTTGCTTTATACTTAAAATCTTCATATTCAGACGTCACCTTAGTACGCCTTTTGGGTTTCTTAGGTATTAATGGTTGCCATTCAACCTTAGTAGGGTCCTTTGGTTCAAATATACTAAATCGTTTTCTATCGACCAGATGGACGATTAAATAACCGTTTGGTATCATCCAGTGATAGCAATTCGAAAAGAATTTCTTTTTATCTTTGAATTGATATAATGTAGTTTTCGTACATAATATATGCGTAAAACTCGCACGGTCAAACGATAATGGGTCGTTTACATCAGCATTAATAAAATCACTGTTTGGGTATTTTGTTTCAGCATATTCAATCATATCATTTGATTTGTCTACACCATACGCTTTGTATCCAGTTTTCTGTAATAAATTTACAGTGCATCCTGTACCAGAACCTATATCTAAAAATACACTATTATTTACATCTGGGGATGTTATTCTAACAATCTGAGCGAGTTCCCAATCAGTTTGTTCCTCAGTATCATGTAATGTATCATATATGTCAGCAATAAAATCATCATATATATCTTCATTGCGTTTATACACGTAAGGTTTACTTTGGTTAAATCCTTCCACTGTTTCATATGGTATGTTTGTATTATTCAATATTTTTACAGTAGCATACAATAAAGCTATCGTAACTAACCACTTATAGGTCATATTATTTGAGTTATTCGATGTTAATATAGAATTTATGTACTTGAACATTTTATTAATAAATTATATAATAACCTATTATATAATTTTGAATCATCAATTTTATATTTACGCAGAGTTACGTAACTGTGTACGGGTATGATTGAAGAATTTATCCTTACCTATAGTCGTATTTTCAACATTCGGATGTGCGCGATTACTAAAGGTGTTTTGTGAGAATAACCCCATATGTGGCTGTTCTGATGGTCGCGAAACTACAGATACTTTGTATAAATCACTTTCAGATGATGGTACATACATATCTTGACCTAAACCTCTTTGTTTTGCGAATGTTTGATTACGTAATGTCGTTTCAATATCTATACCATTCATGTATCCAGATACAGGACCTTTTGAAACTGCGGGAGTAAAATTAGCTCCTTGATTATAGTCTACATATGGTAATCTCTCTTCCGTAACTGGTTTGCGACGATTTACCATAGGGAATAATGCGTATTTTGTAGGCACTGGACGTATGTCAAAATTTGGTTCTAATGGTGAATCAGCAAAATGACGACCATTAAGGCGTGCGTTGGATTCATCTATATGTGTATTTTGTCTATATTGTACTGCTCGGTGAGTACCGAATATCTCGTAACTTGCGTGTGTATTCATTGTTCTAAAATATATATTATTGCATATATATATTTTACGAAAAGTTACCAACAATAACCGCCACTTCCCATTTTAATTTGTAGATAATCTAAATGATCGGATGTACTCGTACATTTTGTAGGAGAACAAGAGTTACTACACTTATCATCTTCCGTTCCATTTTCATCGTCACATAATGTATATTCCGTATTTGGTTCATTATACCATACTTCTTGTGAAATATGTCGATACCCCAAAAACTCTTCGGGAACGTGAGGAACCATGTCATAATAATGGGTCACGCGAATAGAATTAATATGATAGGTTTCAAACATTTTTGAGAATTCTTTATTTCCTACTCTGGGAGAACCAAATGTAATTAGTGAGTGAATTTTGTAATTTTTCTGATAATATAGAATATCGAAAGCATTTAATGTCGATAAAGCCGCACCTAAAGAATGCCCGGTAAGTAGCAGTTGATTTGTATTATATTTTTCAACGAGTTTATCTATTGCTTTGTATACATTTGATTGTAGGGAATCAAATAGGTTATAAAATCCTTTTTCTACGGCAATATTTGTCTCAGGATATGGTGTTGTTTGTGATACTTGAATATTAGCTACCCAATTTTGTATGTTCTCAGAACCCCTAAAACTAACAAAGATAGATTCGTATTCTTCATTGTATCCAAATATCACTTGTTCACCATTTTGAATAAGGATATTGTCATAAGAATTCACTGTATCGCAAGTAATACAATCCCACATACTGGTTTGGGTCATACAATATGTTGCCTGAGAAATATTTACAGCAGTGTGGGTAAGATGATTGTCATAAGCGGTTGATAGATTTACTAAGAAGAGTAGAGAGAAAATTAGTTGGAGCATTTTGTATTATGATTAGAAAAAATATAAACAAATGATTAAATGTTATACATAATGAAAATTTGTATAATCGGTCCTGGATATAAACCAATACCCCCTACTGGTTGGGGAGCTGTTGAGTCAGTTATATGGGATTATTATATTAACCTCAAATCCTTTCATGATGTAACCATTATTAACAATAAAAATCTCAACGAAGTTATTAATCAAGTCAATTCAGTAGATTTTGATATGATTCATATTATGTATGATGACCACGTGATACTTACCCCTCATTTAAAATGTAATAAAATATTTTATACATCGCACTATGCATATATTACTCAGCCTAATTTTGAAGAAACCCAGAAATGGTATTTTAAAAATATATTTCAACATGTTATCGCAAACAAAGAAAGACTTATATTGAATGTTATTTCAGACCAAATAAAAAAAGTATATATTAAATATGGATTTCCCAGTAACAAAATAAATGTACTACATAATGGTTCTCGTGAGGATGAATTCAAATATCATATAAATCCTATAAACAAAGGGAAATCTATTTATCTCGCAAAAATAGAAGAACGAAAAAAACAGTATATTTATCAATGTATATCAAGTATAGATTTTGTGGGAAACTATCATAATTCATCATTTGACGTATCCCGGTCAAATTACTTGGGTGAATGGAACAAAGACAAATTATATAGTAATCTTAGTCATTATGGGAATTTGGTTTTATTATCTGACGGCGAAGCTGACCCTCTGGTAGTGAAAGAGGCATTAATATCTGGATTAGGTGTAGTTGTAAGTGAATGCGCGTCTGCTAATTTGGATTTATCTAAAGAATTTATAACTGTTATACCCAATGACAAATTGACAAATATTTCATATGTGAATGATGAAATTATGAAAAATCGTGAAATTAGTATTATTCAACGAAAACAAATACGTGAATATGGTTTAAAAGTCTTTTCATGGAAAAATGTAATAAACAAATACAATGAATTAATACAATAATATATCATGAAAATATGTTTGGTTGCACCTGGTATCATGATTGTACCTCCAGATGGATGGGGAGCTGTTGAAATATTAATATGGGACTATTTCAATGAATTATTAAAACAAGGACACGACGTGAATATTGTAAATAAATTACGTTCGAATTCACAAGAACAACGGAACATAAATAGCCCTTATTGTCAGGAACTAATAAAGGAAATAAATGATGGCAATTATGATTTTGTACACGTACAATATGATTGTCTATTTCATATATTACCACATCTAACATCTAAAAAAATAGGCATTACAAGTCACTATCCTTATATAGATCAACCAGAAAAACATACGATTGACGGTTATTCTGGTATATTTAATTTTATGGTGCAGAATAATCAATATTTAAATTTGGTATTAGCAGAGAAAGATATAGAATTTTTATTAGCAAATGGGTCCGATAAAAACTATATACATAAATTAGAAAACGGCGTTGATTACGATAGTTTTCTATTTAAATCACAAGGTTTACATCAAAATAAGACTATATATCTTGGTAAAATTTCAGACCGTAAAGGACAACATAAATATTGTGATCTGAATAATATTGATATTATTGGTCCCGGAGGTGACAGTTTAAATAATTGGAAAGGTTCTTGGACTCGCGATGAAGTAATGGCAAAATTAACTGATTATGGAAATATGTTACTATTAAGTACTGGAGAAGCTGACCCATTGGTTATTAAAGAGGCTTTCGCGTCAGGTATTGGGGTTGTAGTGAATAAAACATCTGGGAAAAATTTAATACCAAATGATTTTATTACAATTATTGATGACGATAAAATGGACGATTTGGAATATATCCAAAATGCTATAGATAGTAATCGAATTAAAAGTAGTACAATGCGTAGACAAATTCGTAATTTTGCGGAAGTTGGATATGGATGGTCTAATGTTATGACTAATTATATTACCAAAATAATGGGTTTTAATTCAATTCAGAATACTGACTTTAATAATACTACAATTGTTACCGCATTTTTTGATATAAATAGAGAAAAGAATGGCGACGGAAGGAAATTAAATGATTATCTATCATGGATACAAAAAACACTTCAATTAAATTGTAACATGTATATTGTTACTGAATCTAAATTTGTCGATTTTATGAAAGAAAACAGACCCAATGGATATAACACCTTTATTAAAGAAGATACGTTAGAGAATGCGGATTATTATAAATATCTACCAAAAATGACCGAAATATTAAATAGTACTGAGTATAAAGATAAAATAGCTTACCCTAACCGCGTTGAATGTAAACTACCGGAATATAATGTAATACAATATAGTAAGTTTGGCTGGTTAAATGACGCAATACAAAATAACCCATTTAAAACTGATTATTTCTTCTGGATGGATGCGGGCATATCCAGATTTTTTCAAAATATGAATCTTTCTACTCAGTTTCCGAGTCTATCAAAACAACAAAATGTTATTAATCAATTCGGTAATCAATTCATCATTCAACAACGACAAGACCTACAAAGGTATACAATTAATGATAATTTTATATGGGGGGCTGATAACTTATTTAAAGGAGGAATGTTTGGAGGTGATAAAAATATCGTACTGGAAGTTAAGAAAGAAGTTGAAAGAATTTTTGTTAACGAAATGTTAGATAAAAGTAATGTAAATAACGAACAACTCGCATTGGCGTTATTATGGAAGCAAAATCCAGACATATTTAAAGTTATTCCAGATATAAATAGTCATCCATGTATATTATTATCTGTATTTTCATAAAAATTATAATTTGTAATTCAAATTATAATATGGTTTACCAATTGCCATCAAATGTTTGATATGTAAAAATTAAATCTTTATAATTTCCAAAGTGTCTATAACAAGCTTTATCATTTTGATGTAATCCTCCTAACATACAAAACCCTTGATGAATATAATTCAATTGATATTGATGTTTAAAATATTTTTCAAAAAAATGACTGAATAAAACTGGACCACTGAAAATTGGCACATAACTTTTATTTTTACCTACTATACCTTCCACATGAGACAAATGTCTTTTTAGATTTTTTAACATAGTTAGTAATATAGGATTATTTGTATTAAACCCGAATAAAGAATTACTGATATTCTTTAAACGGAAATCATGACGTATGTTTACAAATTCATGTTCAAATGGATATCCCAATGGATTTATCCAACTACTATCAATGTCAGAATATATACCACCATGTATATTTACTATTTCCATCCTTAAAATATCTGCTTTAAATCCATAGTTGTTAATAAATTCATAAGAATCTTTACATATAATATCTAACTCGCTTATATGATGTTTTTCTATTTCCGGTAGTTCAACTTGTTTGGTATTATTATTGTCATACCATAAACAAACCTTCCAGTTAGAATTAATTTGTTTACACTGGATTATGTTATTAATATATTTTGTTGGTATAACTGAACCAATCCATATAAAATGTATAATCTTTGGAATCGGTTTTAATTCTTTATTTTGAATATTACCATATATTTCATAATCTTTTTTGAAGTATTCTTCTTTATCATATTCGATATTTATATTATTTATATTACTTGTATACACCTTACTATTAATGGATTCATTTTTCAATCTATTTATTATACCCGTATCTATAGATGATAATTCTACATATGGTGTTGGTTTATATTCGATTGATTTATCGGATTTATAAAAAGTAACGTTGTTAATATTTGTAAAGTTGGTTGAAATATTATACTTTTTTAATAATCCTATCAACATATTTGGATTATTATTAAGTTCTTCATATTTAATATAATCTACATTTTGATGTTTATTCACTCTTAAAGAGAGATAAAATATCAACTTTTCATAATACAAATCGACAGGGTTGACATTCGTTTCAATCAAATTATTGTATTTATATTTAATGTCTGGACGACTGTTTGTAAAACTAATATCACTTTCTATTTTGGTTTGTAAAAAATCTGTAAAAGATATTGATGTATTTGCGTATGATGAAATGCCCTTATTATTTAAAGGTACTCCTATTACATGATGAGGGGCATTATATAATGCTTTTAAAAAATGTTCCAATTCTTTTGTTATGACTAAAAATAATACATCGTTATGTTTTTCTATAATAGTCTTATCAAAAATAAAATGTTTATGTACTAATAATGTATCATATACTGGTATACCAACGTTTCCTTTTAACAATTGAAGTAAATAGTTAGTTCCACAATTTCTTTCACCTAATACATGAATTGACGTATACATTATATAATACATTTGTGTGTTTTTATATTAGTAAATATCTAAATTAGTTCTGTTTGTATAGAGTTTTACATATAATTTTGCATATCGATTAATGATATATCGATATCTATTTTGAGATTTTGTAAAAAATCTGCGGTTAGCTCATCATAGTCGTCTATAAACAATATAGGCAATTTTTCAAAATTTTTATAATATTCACCATTCTTTAACATAATTGGTATACATTTACATAATATGCTATCATATACTCTATATGAATCAATACCACATCCTCTGGGACATATAGAAAATTTACTATTTAATAGATGATTAAAATAATTATTATAATCATTATTCATTTTTCGAATACTTGTATCTTCCTGTGTATTTTCAATCAAAATAAAATCCTTATTTTTTATTTTATTATATGCGTCTTGTCGTGGATTACCAAACCATCTTTCTATTGTTGGTATACCAAAATTAGCATAACATAATGTTTGTTTGTCAATATTTATAGAAGTTATTGAGTCGGGTATTTGGACTTGCCATGTGATACCAAGCGGTATTGCTCTTACATTTTTATGAAATATCGAACATGAATAACATAATATTTGTATATTAAACTCTTCAATTATGTTTATAATTCTATAATCAATCTTATCTGAATCGGCAATTAAATTACAATCTGAAGTCAACCCATTATACTTGTTATCAAACTCATATGTATTTGAAGTTTTTGGTGGTGGAAAATCACAATCTGGATTTAATAAAATAATCGTTTTATTCGCATACTGTTTAAAGTTAAATTTATCCAGATTTTCTTCATTCAAGTTTAATATATCGAATATAACATAATCATCATTTGATTTACATAAATCTTTACAATATCTTTCCCATCTTGGTAATGTAATTAAATTATCCATTATAATAGATTCACGCGCAATATATTTATATTATTATAAATTTAACAGTATAAATATATTAATTTATAACTATTTATATTTATGTTATTTGATAAGGTAATCATTTGGGGTTTTCCCATACACACGCATACACATTCATATATTCATGGTGGATGGGTTAAAGCATTCAAGTCATTGGGATATGATACACATTGGTTTCATGATAAGGAATATCCAACTGATTTTGATTACAATAATTGTTTATTCATAACAGAAGGATATGCTGATGATAACATTCCAGTTGTAGACACATCGACTTATTTCGTTCATATTTGTAGAAATCCCGAAAAATATTTAAACAAGGTAAAACGTTTGATTGAAATCAGATATTTGGTAGACCATATTAAAGATTGCAATTATAATTATGTTTTAAACAAAGACAAATGTGAAAAAATAAGCGATGCAACATATTATGAAAAATTAGTAAATAATGGTGGATTGGCAAAGTATCATAATAATCCTATTTCTATGGATTATGAATGTATATATACGTGTTGGGCGACTGACTTACTACCAAATGAAATAAAAGAAGAATCAATACATATGGAAAGAGACAATTGTATTTATTGGTGTGGAAGTTATAGTGCTGGAAATAATCCAGAACTAAGAAAATTTGTGGTTGAATCAGAAAAAAATGGATTTCCTATAAAATTTAATAATCCATGGCAAAGACCCTTACCATATGAATTGGTACAACAATTAACCATTAAATCTAAATTATCTCCAGATATCAGATGTAGCGGTGACCCTAATAAAATAGCCAAAGGAGAAACTGGTACTTGTCATAAATCGATTGGATATATTCCTTGTAGAATATTGAAAGCTATTAGTTACGGACATTTGGGAGTTACTAATTCTAAGCATGTATATGAGTTATTAGATAAAAAAGTGATATATAATGATGATGAAAGCGTATTATTTTACGATGCTATCACCGAATGTAATAATTACGATTTGATAAAAGAACAAATGAAAATTGTAAAAGAAAAACATACTTACATAAATCGGATTAATGATTTGTTAACAGTATTAGATAAATAATTATTTTGATTATGTTGAAAATAATTATTTTGTACGAAATACTCCTTCATTAATACCTAATGAGCTTCTATAAAATTCTTTATATGGGTGGATAATATTTGATTTTGTAGTATTCGTCCATACCTCTGTGGTATACCCCGATATCATTAATAAATAACTTAAAATCAAATCATTGGAATGCCATAATTGAAATTCCGTTTTACAAATACTATCAAACTCCTTGATTTCTTCAAAACCAGTATTTTCAATACATTGTTTGATAATATCTGATTTTATAATCGAACCTCCTCCCAAATTCCAATAGTTAAATTTCATATTTGGGTATTTTGTATAAAGTGGAGAATCATCATCATTTATCATTTGATGTTTATAATAATTTTTATTTAAATTACCACCACTATGGGTTGGGAATTGCGTTACCATATCTTTGATAAACACGTCATCTTCTAATAAAATTAAATAGTCTGTGTTACAATATTCTATCGCCATTAATATACAATTTAAAAATTGTTTTGCACACTCTTCATTTGTAAAACAATGGCATAATTTATTATTAACTACTCTTCCACCTAAAATATTTATAGGGGAATAATAATATTTACAATTGTATTTTACAGCTAAATCAGATAAATCATCACCATTATCACATATCAAAAATATAGGATTATCTGGATATACAGTTCGTGTTTGTTTTAAAATATTATCAGTTGCAAATCTATTTTTATAACAATTATAATAAAATCCTACGTTCATAATGTATATACGATCCTATATATCTTTATATTGATTAAGTATGTCTGTATTATCCAGCCCTAATTCTCTTTGTTTATAATACGAATAATGTGATACGATTGTTTTTCCATAAACTTCATTGTCCGTATTTAACCATGTCGGCATCCATATTGTCCACCAAGGTTCATCATCAAATACTTTTCCAATTTGGTTAGTAATTTGTTTTAAATCCTTCCCTCTCCAACTACAACAACAAATAGACACTGGAAACTTATTTGGTACTATATGATTTTCCAAATATAACTCATTTATTGTATTGGTTTTTAATTTATTGATGAAAAAATTATGTAAGTCAACACAATAATTTATATTACCCCAAGCTACAGGACAGAGAACATCATTTAATTTTGTTATATTTCCAATTTTTAACTCTGTATTACTTTTGTTATCTTCAATTATTGATTTAATATTTTTATATGTATTCGGCCATGTATTTATCATATTTCCTTTTAAATTAGAAATTGGTATATTGTTGTATGAGAACAAATTGCTAAAATAAACATTATTAATAATTACTGGAAATAACAATGGCGCAGTGCTTGTTTCACGATATTTTATAAAATCGGTAAACAATGTTTCTTCTATATAAACAATATCGTCATCTAATTTTAGATATATAGTATCTTCTTCTTGACATAGTGAATACGCATAATCCCATATTCTATTTTTATCAGTTACTATATCACCGTTTGATTCTTTGTAATATTCTAATGTAACAAATTCATTATTTTCTGAAAACGTTTTCATATATTCAATATCTTCTTCAATAGAAGTGGCTACAAATAATTTATATTCATCAATGTAATTTTTATATTTTAAAATATATTTGAATAGAATTTCCAAATGACATTTTTTACCAGCGAATGTAATCAATACTAATTTCATATGAATATATTATTGATTCATCTTTATACCGGTTTATGACTTTTCTAAATAACAATGTCCGTTTATTTTTACATATGTTATTTTATATAAATCCATTAAATCCCGGAGCATGTGCTCGGGGCCCATTGAACCATTACTTGTATCCCATAACGATACTGATTGACGGTCAGTTTTTTTGTATATTCCGGTAGTATCATTCAAATATTTTAAATTTAAAAACACACTTGAATATATATTCATTATCATAGAATTACCCATATTAAACCAATCAGAGATAATATTATCTTTGTGACCCAAATTCATATAATATAAATTATTCATATCTATATTACTGCAGTCTAATTGAAATCCTAATTTTGTATCATAACGAATTTTTATTACACAATCGTATAACACATTTTTTTCTATACTATATTCTTCTTTCAACATGTTGCATTTAAATACGCTATAAAACTGGCTTAAATGAGTATATTTTATTATTCGATTCTCTATCTCTTTTCTTGTTAATCCTTTATTTCCTGGCATATCACAATAATTATTTAAATATTTTTCTGGTAGTTTATAATACGTTCCATCATAATTTTCAAATTGTGAAAACCGTTGTTTTTCAATACAATATGCCTTTGGTTTATAAATATCTAATAATTGTTTATCAATATCCTCTTCAAAATTACATTCTCTACTTTTATCGCTCTTTTCTCCAATCGGAGAATCTTTATCATACCACATATGCATAAATACATCTGCGTTGTTCGGAGTGATTATAGTATTTAATATATGGGTACTATTTTTGATACCTGCTATAGGTTGTCCTGTAATTAATACTGCGACTTTCATTATATAACGACATATTTGTATATCTTTATACTTTTTATGGTGAAATAGCGTTTTGAATTATGTTTCAAACCTATAAGAACGCATGATAGTAAGATAACATATTCCTCATAAATTTAATGGGAAATACTTTATCTAATAATTTATCATTATTCTCGCTATTAAACCATACACAAACTACAAACGGGAAAATTCGCAAATTCAACTTAAATTCATTCATCATAGTTTCATATGTATATTCAATGCCCGTTTCTATAATGGAATAATAATAATAATTTAATACTGTTTGAACCAATCGTTCATCATATTCTATACTTTCTACAAGTAAAAATACTATATCACTTATTCCTTTGTTTAATTGGATATACTGCCAATCTAAAATATATGGTGTTTTATTATTTTCATAAAATATATTTGCTGATTTAAAATCTCCATGACAAAAACTTATTGGATACGAAGATACCATATTCACATTTATTGTAAAATTTTCATAACAATCATTTAATATCTTAATGTCTACATCATTTAATATTGTTTGATTATTTGTTATAAATGTCTTGTATCGGTCAGATATTAATGTTTTATAATGTATTATTTCGTTTACTTTTGGTATATCAATCATATTTATAGGTATATCATTTGAATCATTAAACCAGTATTTACTATGCATGTTTGCTATTTCACATACAATTGATAACAATACAGTTACATTATTATTTAGATTTATATTAAACTGTCCCGACTTTGTATTCAAATTATTCAATATAATTCCGCGTTTATTATTATCAATATCAACCGTACCATAATATTTTGGCACATTTACATTTATATTATTACTAATATGTTGATAAAAATATTCTTCATTTTTATATAAGTTAAGCATTTCGGCAGTAACTGCTAATTCATTTTCAACGTTATTTATTTTCAATATTATACTTTCATTTGTGTTGTTTCTGAATTTTAAATTATACGATTGTATATCACATATATATCCGGTTTTTACATCTTCTGAATTCATGTCTATCGATTTTAACGGCATGTAATTTAAATATTTTTGTAATATCCTCGTAATAACTGGTTGAGTTTCAATATTTTTTGAAATAATGTCTTCTATATTAAAGTTCAAATAATTATTTATTTTATGCGAATTTGAATTCATTATTTCGTCACATGTTTCTGAATTACATACCATTACTATATTACTGATATTTGTGTTACGCGCACTTGTATACCCTGAATAACTATCTTCAAAAATGACTATTTTATCATCATTTACAGATAACAATTCGATTGCCTTCAAATAAGGTTCGGGTGATGGTTTGTGTTTTAATGTATCTTCTGATGTGATTAATACGGATATATAGTCTGATAATCCTGTTTTGTTTATTATTTCAGTTGCTGAACTTTTATTTGAACTGGTTACAATGCCTATTTTACAATTTTTATGGGTTTCCATACATTCAATTGCTCCTGGTATTAAGATATTAGTGCAAGATTCATTAACTTTATCTATAAATAATTCATCTTTTAATATTGAGATTTCACTCATAATAGTATCACTTATAGATGGTATTAAATATCGTAAAAAAATCTCATCTGATTTACCTTTTATAAAAAAATTAAAAAAGTCGTTATTAATATTACATTGTATGTTGTATTTATTAAATATTTCTTGCCAGACTACCAAGTAAATATCATCAGTATTTACTAATGTACCATCCAAATCAAATAATAATGTATAACCATGTTTATTTACTTGTGAAGGTGTACCCAAACTATAATAATCTTTGTTTAATATCACATTGCATATAAATACATGTTTATCTGATATCATTTCATTTATCATTGTTGAAACATAAAATTCATTTTTATTACGGATATTATTATCAATAATGTAGTTTGAATATTTGATAACATCTAAAAATGATTTAAATCCATATGCCCCACAACACGCGTTGTCTGATATCTTTTCCTTTTCAACTATATTTGTTACTATGTTATTAGTTGTATCAATATACGAATATTTCGCGTCTTGTCCTCTATCATTAAATACAAACACTGTGTTATCACGGGTCCATTTCGATATTATATCACTTTTATAATAATTATCACCATCTATACATAATAACGGTACATCGGTATCTTTATTGATAACTTCAGTAGATATCAAGTGGTTCAACGATAGATTTATAGTTTCTACAGCACCTCTTGTGTTTTCCAACAATTTAAAAAAATGGAATTGTATATTTGGGTATTTCATTTGAACTAATGTTTCAAAATTATAATCCGCATATTCTTTGTTATATGGAATATATACAAAATCAATATCGTGGGCGGTTAACATCAAGTTATCTAATAGATGAAACAAAATAGGTTTATTATTTACATCTATTAGAGATTTTGGTTTACTATAACCGTTATTTTTAAACCGTTCACCTGTTCCACCTAACGGTATTAAAATAATCATTATTAATTATATAATCATTATTTTATGTCATTATTATTATTTTAGTTATTTTCAAATATTGTAATATTGATACAGATAAAACCACGGGTCGACATTACATTCTTTTGGTATAATTGGATTAAACAAATTCACATGTTTGACGAATATTGATGAAATTATTTGTTGATCGCATCCAATAAACCTATTATTGACTATATAATATTGAAAATATTTGTAATATAAGTCACACATCATTAAAATCGTATTTTTATGACCTCCAAACATAGATCCTGAAAAATGTACTTCATTACAGAAGAAATCTTGAACTTTCGCGAATCCATTTAATAAGACAATATCTAACTTGTCCTGTGAAATTTTGTCTTTGTTAGGATAAGACTTCAAAAATGGGATTATATTCTTATCACGAACATTACCTATATCATTCCAAACAAAATATTCACTATTATATGGATTGTTCTCAATAACCTCTTTTAATAAATGAAATTTAGAATTCCATAACTGATAACATCCACGTGCACGACCGCACCTTTTATTTGGGTCCATCAGTTCTTGACCTTCCCATATGTCTGGGTACAAATTGTTTATTTCCAAGTCAGATAATTCTTTTACTATAATAGTGGATTTAATATTCTTATTATCTTCTAATATCGTTTCCAAGTATGATTTGTCATTATTGCACGTAAAAATCACAATATTTGTGTTTATATTTACGAGTAAATTTCGTATCCATCTATCATATTCTTCGTGAGTATGCTTTGATTTTCCAAGTTTATAATAACAGCTAACTACGGTTGTCATAACGTATATGAATACTTAATATATACTCTATAAATCATTTTGCAACCAATATAAAAACATATCAATATACATATTGTATAAACCCATGGTAAAAATCTGTAATGAACCCTATCCATCCAATTCAAAGTACGACTCGCATTTTGAATTGTATCCGTATCCTCTCAGTGACTTTCAAAAGTACGCGATTGAAGCCATTGTTGAAAAACAACACGTGTTAGTCACCGCACATACTGGCAGTGGCAAGACACTACCTGCCGAGTTTGCTATTCAACATTTCGCAAAACAAGGAAAAAAAGTTGTATATACGAGTCCTATTAAAGCACTTTCCAACCAAAAATACTATGAATTCACTAAAAAATTTCCCGAAATCTCGTTTGGTCTCTTCACAGGCGACATTAAAACAAACCCTGATGCGGATGTTCTTATTATGACTACCGAAATCCTTATGAATTATCTCTTTACATCAACCACAAATGCGGATGATTCTGAATCTCAAAATGCTCTACAATTTCAGATTGACGTTAAAAATGACCTTGCTTGTGTTGTATTTGACGAAGTTCATTATATTAATGATGCCGACCGCGGACAAACTTGGGAGAAGACAATTCTCATGCTTCCAAGACATATTCAAATGGTTATGCTTTCTGCTACAATTGATAACCCACAAGGGTTTGCTAAGTGGTGTGAAAAAGATGATACAGAACCCGATGCGAAATGTGTTTATTTGGCATCAACCAATCATCGTGTAGTTCCACTATCCCATTATGGATTTTTAACTACGTGTGAAGCTGTATATAAGACCATTCGCGATAAAGAAACACAGAAAGAGATTCGCGACAATACCAATCAACTTATTCCATTACAAGACGCAAATGGCACGTTCAATGAGGTCAACGCAAAAAAAATCACAAAAATAAATGGACTGTTTGATAAAAATCGTATCAGGATCAATCGTAAACATGCTCTTAATAAACTGGCTTCCTTCTTAAAAGAAAAGGAAATGTTACCCGCGATTGCCTTTGTTTTTTCAAGAAAAAATGTAGAATCTTGCGCGCATGATATTACAGTGCCATTAAACGAATTTGATAGTAAGGTAGGATACACTGTACGTAATGAATGCGAACAAATTATTCGCAAACTACCAAATTACAAGGAATATTTGGAACTTCCTGAATATAACAGATTAGTTTCACTATTAGAAAAGGGTATCGGTATCCATCATTCCGGTATGATTCCTATTTTACGAGAAATTGTAGAACTGATGATTTCAAAGCGTTATATCAAGTTATTGTTTGCGACCGAATCATTTGCTATTGGTCTCGATTGTCCTATTAAAACCGCAATTTTCACGAGTTTGACAAAATTTGACGGACATACACAACGATTTCTGTTAGCCCATGAATACACTCAAATGGCCGGACGAGCTGGACGTAGAGGAATTGATACTGTAGGGCATGTCGTACATTGTAATAACCTGTTTGATACACCCATGCTATCTGACTATAAACTCATTTTAGGTGGGAAACCCCAACAACTTGTATCTAAATATCACATTTCTTATTCACTTATTTTAAATCTCATCAAGAACGGACAAAATAAAGACTTTCATCTATTTTCACAAAAAAGTATGGTTCAACAAGAAATAGTGAAATCATTATCTGGCACACAAACCGAAATTGATGAAACCGAACAATTAATTGTTGAGAAAGAGACATTTCTTCAAACCGCAAAAACACCTCGTAATATTTGTGAAACATATATAAAAACGCAAGATGATTTGCGAAGTGCGACTAATAAAAAACGTAAACAATTTGAAAGGGATATTCGTAATATGGAAGATGAATATAAATACATCAAAGACGATGCTTCAAAAATATATTATTTGTTGGAACTCAAAGAAAAGGTAGATAATTTAAAAAATATGTTGACTTACACAGAAGCATATGTGAAGAAACAAACTGACGGTATTTGTGATATTATGTGCGATAATGGTTTTATTATTCGTAATCCAGATGATACATTTGTTCTTACATTACGTGGAAATATCGCATCTAATATTGCCGAAATACATCCCCTGATTCTATCAGAACTAATGGTGAAATGGAACAACTTCGAGAATTTTAGTCCAATTCAATTAGTAGGACTATTTTCATGTTTTACAGATATTAAAGTTCCGGATGATACACGATTACATGTACTTAATATACCCGACTTATTTTTAGAAGCAAAAATCAAATCTATCTCACTCCAATATGATAAATATCACGACTTAGAACAAGATTACCAATTAAATACTGGGTTAAATTATAATGACCCATTGATATACGATATGATTGAATTCTCCATGCAATGGTGCGAATGTACTACTGAATCAGAATGTAAATCATTCATTCAAAATGATGTACATGATAAATCTATCTCTATTGGTGATTTTACCAAAGCCATGTTGAAAATTGTTACCATTAGTAAAGAATTCATGAATGTTTGCGAACAAATGAATCTGGTTGAGCTACAGCATAAACTATCACAAATTGAAGGTCTGGTATTAAAATATATCACAACTTCACAAAGTCTATATGTCTAATTAGAGGGTAGTACTCCCAATTTTGGTTAGTTCTTGTTTTAATATGCCTCGTCTGTCAGCAATTACTTTATCCATTGAGATTGCTTTCATTGAATCGCGATAATAGTTTGTAAAATTGTGTAATACTTTTTCCGCCATTGGAATGATGTTATCAAATTCTTCGCAAAATATATATTTTGTAATGTCTAATTTATCCATACCGAGAGAATTATCTGAAACAATTATTTTTTTCGCCCATATCATACGGTCACATCGAATATGTTCGAATATATTAAAGACTTCAAAATGATGTATGTTAATGATTAGTTTACACCGTTTTATCAATTCATCGCGTTCCTTTCCCCAACCCAGTATATTTATACATTTCCATTGTGTTTTTTGTAAGTCATTCCACATTTTTGTGCGTCTATATGTATTTGAACTATCTACTGTATCTGATTGCGTTGGTAATGCGTTTATTATACCTATATCATAATCATATTTATCATCTATATTTTGTAACTGGACCTGGTCGTGTAGATTATATTGATAAGGGAAATAAATAACTTCCTTTGTAATGGGTATGTTATGTTCTTTCGCATATTCCTTTAAAAATATGATATTCGCTATGCTATAATCTGCGATTTGAATACCTTTCTTTATCAAATTTAATATATGTTCCATACGTTTATTCTCTGATAACATTTCTACATTCAAAAATACTACACGATTTGTTGAAAGCATTTCATCTACTATATGTTGGTCGTCTTTATCCAAATTCAGCCACATTTGTGTAATAACGTAAATATAATCCGTTGATTTGAATTTTGGAATAGAGAATTCTTGTATATGAATCACATCATCAAACAAGTTCAGTGAATGTATATAATCTTCTAATACTTTTGGTACACGTGTATCCGTATCTTCATTTGTTACCAATACATATTTTTTCGTAGTATCCATATGAATATACAATTATCCATATTGATATGTTTATACTTTTTATAGGGTAATTATTTTTGTATAGTACGCCCATAATCCTAATCCTAATCCACTTTTTGCGATGGCATCCAATATATTTGTAAAAATGTTCTTGTATTCTTCATTAAACATAAATACCACTCCATATAACGACCAAATACCTAAGTAAATATAGAATAAGTTATAATTTGCTTTTGAGAAAACTGGTTTCACGTAATTTACATATATTAAATAGAACATTCCGAAAAACGCACCAAATCCGGGAATTAATGAGACAAGATGACTTAATACGCCAGTCTCACCCAAATATCCAGATAACAACATTAAATAATTGAGACCTACAATAGGCAAGATTGTCATTAGTTTGACTGATTTTCCGATATTTTTACCTAACACCGCACATAATACAAGAAGCATTAGTGGTGTTGTAATCGTCCAATCTACATAACGTGTCTGTGTTAATTGCGCCCAATCTACTTTCTTTCCTTCAGCTTGGTATTGGTCTATTTGACTTAAGAATAAAGAATAAAAGTATCCGGCTATAATTGATATACACGTTTCCAAATTTAATACATGACGTGCTGTATCATTCGTTGTTGTTATTGCTTCAATAAACGTAACAGTTGCGGTTGTTAAAAGCAAAATATATGTTATCATAAAAGTATATTTGACATAATATTGAACTGGCTCTACTATTTGTTCTGCTTTATCTTGGTCGGTTTGTTTTCCTAATGAAGCGGTAGGTTCTGTAGGTGGTGGAGTAGGTGCCATAGGAACAGATTGAGCTACAGGAGTATTTGGTTTTATAATGTCTCTATCTATATACGACGACATGGATTATATTGTATATAGAGATAAAAATTGATTGAAAATACTATTCATAAAGTTTATTAACTTAACGTCTTATAGACAATCCAATAAATTACACATGTCCGATTATGAAACTGACTATTCTTTGCAGGATACATATGATAACATAGAGTTTACTGAATCATCCAGTTCTGACTATTTATCAGAGAGTAGCGAAGAAGACAATGAGAGTATTGAAAGTATGGAATCCGATACAGAATACGACAGTGAAACAGAAGAAATGATAGAACGTATCTATTTCCACGAACAAGACTTTTTAGATAGTGAAAAAGAAGACAAACTGTATTATATTGGTAACAATAAGATATCAAACGATAAACAATATATATTATACGCCAATGCGGTTACACCTATTACATTCTTTCGGTTTAATATCAATCATATACAATCTTACCTACAAGATTATAGTATTTTTGTTACAAACCCTAATATAGACATTATGAAATTGTATATATTAGACGACCATACCTACACAGTTGTTATCAAAACCCATTGGTTAAGGATTATTCAAAGACATTGGAAAAAAATATATTCACAAAGAAAATATTGTTTGAATAAAAGAAAACAAATTAAAACTATCATGTATTTTGAACGAAATGGAATGTATCCGTATGATTGTGACATTATGCCAAGTTTATATGGTATGCTTTCATCGTATACGCCAAAATTATTTATCAAATGTCATTAAATATAAGAACTGATTTATGTCGGCTAAAATCTCATCCCTAACATTCAGTAAATCAGTATCTTTTTTATCGTCGAAATACATATTTATATCCAATAAAAATTCACGATAATCGTAAATACGAGTTTTGAAATCGTGAGTGTTAGAAGGGTCAATTAAATCAATACGTTTTTCCAACATTTTGATGCGACGCTCATCTTTACCTAATAAGACTTCTACGAAAGTATCTATATGTTTATTTAATTTCAAATAGAGTTCATCTGTAGCTTGATGTTGTGCGTAAGAGCGTGTCTTCCAATGATACAATTTTACCATATTTAATACTTCCAAAAATACCTTCACTATATGAGAATTTGTTTTATTTGACTTTTTATAATTTTTTTTGGTTCTGCGAGCACCCCCTACTTTCTTCTTACCTGTTTTATTTTTACCGGTTTTATTCTTTTTTTCATGATACATGACTATTATATATATATTAATGAAATATAATAATTCGCATATTTCTAAAGGTTTTTCGCAAATATTACTATTTTACATTTGTATTTTTTGTAGTTACAATTGCACCCTACATTACGCAATAAAATCTTTACATGAATGAATTAGAGACAAAATGTATAATTATAATATCAATAGTAATCGGCTGAAATGATGAAATATTATACAACTGGAATGACTACACGAAAACAAGCTAAAATAATTGTAACAAACGAGGACGACGACGACGATACCGCAAGTGATAATTCAAAAACAATAACTCGTGAAAATAATCATATCTATTTTTACGCAGAGGTAAATAGACAAAATATATTTGATTTAATTGACTTAATCCGTAAATGTGAAATTGATAATATTATAACCGCGCATAAAAATTGTTTGGATGATATCCCTATATTTATACATATTAGTTCATTTGGAGGTTTACTATTTGACGCATTTACCGCCATCGATGTTATACAAGCATGTAAAGTTCCCGTTCATACTATTATCGATGGGCCAACTGCTTCGGCTGGGACAATAATTAGTGTTGTTGGAAAAAAACGGTATATGAGACCTAACGCATATATGCTAATTCATCAATTATCTTCAAGTTCTTGGGGGAAAATGGCAGAGCTTGAAGACGAACATGAAAATAATACAATGCTGATGAAACGTATAAAAGACATTTATATGGAGAATGCGTCAATTCCTAAGAAACAATTATCCGAAATTTTAAAACATGACTTGTGGTGGGACTTAAACAAATGTGTAAGTTATGGTCTTGTTGATGAAGAATGGAAGAGAGCATAAATACAAAATTGAAATATTATACTTTATACTTGTGATAATTATTTTTATTACAAGTATCATAATCATGACTATTACTGAAGACCAAAAATACAATTTGACAACCCTAACCAGGTATTTGTATTCACATATTGAGGTGAAACAGTCACTATTTATTTCCTTACTACAAAAAGATATTTCACAATCCTTGTTTTGGGGATATGAGCTATACTACTCTGGTTTTCAAGAAGAAACCTTTGATTTTGTAAATGACATCTATAAAGAAATATATGAAAAATTAAACCCAGACCTTAAATCATTTATTGATAAAATGATAAGTGAATGGTCTGAATCTGATAATGATGATAACGATTGTAATCTGGGTTCCATTATATATACATTAGCAGTACGAGACTATGATATAGTGGCGTTTACTAAAGCAAAACTGAGTTACAATATAACAAAAGATAACACCGAAATTAAAGATACCCCTTTATGTGTGTGTACTATGTTACCCACTCACCTTGAAAAATATAAGACACATATAGTATCTATGGAAACTGGAGAAAAAGCATATAAGGTATTATCTACATTAAAATTGTACCCTATCATTAAAGACCATAATACTCTATTCGAAACTCAAATGCCTGTGGATTTCAAAAACATATATCATGCTCCATTAGAAGAATGGTTGTTTTATGCGGCCCGGAGCCCGATTTGGTTACAACGTATTGAAGAACATAACGGAACTATTGATTGTGACGATATGAAAGTAGTATTTGAAGATGACGAAGAACAAAATAGGTTCTGTGAATTATGGGATTATGAACAAGATGAATTACCAAGTAATATTCAAGAATTATCACTTGGTACTGGTAAAGAAAAACAGCTGACTATGAAACAGTTTTGCAAGAAACATAAATATACAGTTGTTAGTAAAATTACGAAACGAAAGGTAGTTAAAAAATCAGAAAAAGCCTGATAATTTATACGTTAGATAGGCAGTTGTCATCATTAAAATACCACCCCATATTGTATCTATTATAGCTAACTTAGCAGACCACTTAGAAAATAATGCGTATGAAGTTGCGTCATAAACACCATATATTACTATACCAAACAAAAAAGCGTCTAACAGTGACGCATTTTTTTGTATTATAAAATAATTTACACCGAAAATCATGAAAATATAACAGATTACAACAGCAACCATATCTACATTTGGTTTTGTAGTCTGAATATTTTGGATTTGTTTCATATACGAGTCCTTTATTATTGAAATATAGGTGGCATCTAAACCTAACATTACTAACGCGGATATAATAAGTTCTTTACTCATTTATTATAGGGAGACAAATTATATTCTACTTCTTCGTAATATTTTGTTATTAGAGAACCTATGTTTTGTGCGTTTTCTTCAATCATATTACGATATTTTGTAGGAGTTGGGGTAAGTCCATATAAATCATGCGCGGACATACCATTACACAGTGTCTGTCTTTTTCTTTTTGTGAATTTTATAGGAATAGGTATTTTATGAGTTATAGTACAATTATCTATATCATCACTCGTTACACTATTACTTCTACTTTCTGGTTCTGGTTCATGTATGTTATTTGATTCTTCAGTTGTGTCTAATTTGTTTATACTTTCTGAACTACTATGCTGACAACTATTCATATACTCAAAAATATTTGAAAAATTGTCAGAACTTTCATGTCTGTGATTCATCTATATAGTATTATCCGTAAATATATTCTATCAATATTATGAAATTAAATAATGTTACGCTGAAAAGTATAAAAAGTTCAAAAAAGAATTGGTAGAGGAATTTGAAATTGGACATAAAATAAATGTCCAAAATGAAAATCCTCGATGAGAAATAAAAAAGAGGATTTCGTGAAAAAGGGGTTGTGATTGAAACGCAGTTATTTTTGGATTTTCCATTATTTTTTGTTACCATAAAAAATTAAGTATATTATTCATGCCAATCATTTAGAGAGAAAATGTGTCAATAAATAAAGGAGACAAATGATTACAAAAAACTCTCAAATGTCTGACATAGAATATAAATGTGACTTATGTGACTATTTTACCAGTAATAAAGGTGATTATAATAAACACTTAAATACTGCAAAACATAAAAGAGTTACATCAGGAGACGCAAAACTCTCAAAATCTCATAAATGTAATTGTGGAAAAGAATTTAAACATCGTCAGGGTTTATGGAAACATAAACAGAAATGTAATGAAAACATTGCTGTTTATGTGAATGGAAATGATGATACCAAGTACGAATTGTTAACAACTACCATTTTAGAATTAGTCAAGAAAAATGACGAATTAACATCCAGTATCGTTGAAATGTCAAAGAATATGGGAAATAATAACAACAATACTACTCACACTACAGTTACTAACAATAACAAGTTCAACTTGAATGTGTTTTTGAATGAGAAATGTAAGAACGCTATGACACTAAAAGACTTTGTCAAATCCATCAATATATCCGTACAGGATTTCATAGAAACTGGAGAACGTGGATTCATAGATGGAATTTCAAATATCATCGTAGAACGGATAAATGAAATGGAAATCCATGACCGACCACTTCATTGCACTGATTTGAAGCGAGAAACTGTATATATTAAAGATGAAGATACATGGGAAAAGGACGAAGACAAAGTGAAGTTACGTAAGGCAGTTAAATGGGTTGCTAACAAAAACGAAAGAATGCGTCCAGTTTGGTATGATTCCACTCCAGATGTGGGTATCATGGGAACCGAAAACTATGAAAGGTTCTTCAAATATTCTGAATCCGCACTCGGAGGATGTGGAAAAGATGAAACTAAATTATTTGAAGATAAAGTGATGAAGAATATTCTCAGAGAAGTTACTATCAATAAAGATACTTCTATTACTAATTAAATAATTTTACGCTAAATAAACACGAAAAAGAAATGGCTACGATTTGAAAAAATGGACATTTATAAAATGTCCAAAAACGTTTTTGTCGATATAGTTTTCGAATAACACTTTTCTAAAAATGGGTTTATTACGATTATGCTTTATTAACGATTAATATATAAATTATTTGTCTGCATAAAAAATTAAGTAATTTACGCTGAAAATGGTTTAGAAGAAATAATCTATGTTGATAATATAGCAACCAAATCAACCATTATAATGCCGAAAAATGCCTCTGAATTTTACTGTGAAAAGTGTGAGTTCATATGCTACAAAAAAAGTAATTATACTAAACATTTATTAACACGTAAGCATGTCAATGACAACAAAATCAACGAATTTGATGCCGAAAAATGCCATGTATGCGATGTATGCAATAAGCGTTTCAAAGATAGGTCTGGTTTATGGCGACATAAAAAGAAAACGTGTACCATCCAGACCCAACCCGTTACAGAAGTCTCAATGCCAGTTCCCCCACAAATAGACGCCAGTTTGATAATAGAACTATTGAAAGAGAACAAAGAACTTCGTGAAATGATGATAGAGCAGAACAAACATGTAATCGACCTGGCAAAGAATACTGGTAATACTACGAACAATACCATAAATAATACGACGAATAACAAGTTTAACTTGAATGTATACCTGAATGAAACATGTAAAGATGCTATCAATTTGAATGATTTTATTCAATCAATAAAACTAACTGTAAATGACTTTATCAAAACCGGAGAAGTTGGTTATGTGAGAGGTATATCAGATATTATGTTAGAGCGAATGCGTGATATGGAACCACATGTACGTCCGATTCATTGCACTGATCTCAAGCGTGAAATAGTGTATGTAAAAGATTCTAATATCTGGGCGAAAGAGGATGAAAATAAAACTCATTTAAGAAAAGCTGTGCGTATTGTAGCAAATAAGAACAAAGCTCAAGTCCATCCATGGATAGCTGAAAATCCAAAATATGATATATTAGATACACCTGAATGCGACAAGTTCTTTGAATATTCTAAAGCATCATTGGGAGGATATGGAAAAGAAGAGGATGAAAAGTTTGAAAAGAAAATCATCAATAATATCCTGAAAGAAACTGTTATTGATAAAAATTTAATAGCATAAATAGTATCATAATCAAATGTGTATATGATACTAAATTGTAAGTTCGACATCTTGTTCGTTAGATTCAAATGATACACTTCGATTCATGAACTGGCGTCCATTCAATAGAAGTCTAATCTCTTGTAAAGATGTCTTCATAATCTCTATTTCGACGTCATGGTTATTGATAATTTTACCTTGTTTATCAATAATGTCCTGTTGTTTTTTGATAACAGCTTTTAATATGGGTAATGTAAGGTCGGATTGCGTATCCACGTAACGCTGTAATATGGGTGGTGTAAATAATCTCGGTAACACGTGTTCGCTCATTACATAAATCATATTAGACTGTTTATATTGTTTTATACCATACTATCATCATCGTCCGCCCAATTATCAAGCTCTTCATGTTGTAATCTAATTGACGGGCGTTTACTGGACGAATACTTAGATGATGCGTCCATAATTCGTTTTTCAAGTTCTTTTTCCTTTTGTTGGATCATAAATAACAATTCTCTATCCTTATAATTGAGGAAAGAATTAATGTTATTATATTTGTTACGTGAAATAGTATCCATGATAACCTCAAACTCAGTTGTAAGTTCTTGTTTTGTCTTGATAATTTCATTATAATCAGTTTTCATCTTTTTGACGACTTCATTCCATTCTGCTAATTTCATTTTAGGGTCTTGATGTTCCCATAAATGCTTGTTATTCCAAGGTCCAAGAACATCCATTCTGTAATCTATACGATTATGAAGTAATGAATATTTTTCTCTGAGACTTTGTATACGGTCTTTCAATTCATCTAACTTATAATACTTCGAAATAGACAATATGAGAGAAATGTATGTGGAAATAGTTATAGATATTACTGCTATAATATCAATATTTATAGCAAATTGCGTTTTAGTGGCTTGGAAAAATCCAGAAATAGTTGATACAAAAATAACGGATGTTTGAATATTATTAACCATTGAAGTCAAATCCTCATATTTTAAATCAAGTAGACGTTTACATTCTTTACCTTCTTTCAAAATAAAGTTGTTATTTTTACGTAGCGAATAAAGTTGATTTTTGAATATATTATATTCTCTGGTAGAGAACCAATCAAAATTGGGTTGATTGGGCGAAAATGATATTATTTCATCATATGATGAAACGCTTTTTAAACTTGCGGTTTCATCAGAATGCGTGGGAATATTATCAAGTATAGAAGTATCTTCTTCATTGTGAGGTAATTTAACTGATTTATGATGGTGTAATTCATTAGTTGAATTTTGTTTCTCTTCCTCAGTTTCTATAATTTCCGTAAACGTGGTAATCGGTGCTTCTGATAAAGATAGCATATTTTCATCATTTATATCATTATTTTGCGGATTTGTATTATCACTCATTTACATAATACAAATATTTTTACTTATGGGTTCTTACTAAATTTCTTGTGTCATTTCAACTACCGGATTATCTGAAATATCTTCTATATTGTTACTATTCTCTTCCGGTTCATCTTCAATAATTTCAAGAGGAAGAGTTTTGGTTATTTTGGTTTTAGTGTTTGTTTGTTGTAAATAATACATCCCCCAATTAGGTAGATTACTTATACAATTCATAACAGAATTATAAGTCATACTTGTTACTATTGTATCTGAATCATCGTTAAATTGGATACTATACCACCAATAGGGAGGAATATGTAAAGTATTTCCGGGAGTTATATCAAACTCTAAAAATTTGAGTTTATCAAAGTCACCTTTGTGTTTCTTGTCAGGATTCCATACGTTTATACGAGAACGAAATTCATAATTTTCAAAATCACGATAGGGAAGCAAGTGTTTATGACTTTTCCAAGGTGTCATTTTAATTTTCACTTTACCAGAATGGACCGATATAAACTTTCTAAAGTCTGTATGGTATCTAAGTGGCGTTACCGATTTCGAAGAACCGGTCAAAATATCATATTTGGTAATCATAGATAGTTGTGGTTTTAAATACGTATCATTTGTATGAAGAATGTGATATAAATCCGCAGTTTCAATAAAATCCTCATTGTTCTCCGTAAAGTAGTTTGAACGAGTATCGGTTTTCATTAAATTTATAGCAGAACTCGCAGGTAATACAATGTAATCAATACTATCATCTTTGTAATAATCACGAATATCTTTTACTTTTACATCATGTTTCTCATTATTTGAGAACGTATCAGAATTAATCTTCTCATAAAAATCAGGATTGATACTATCAAAGTTAAATAATACAGGTTGTTTTATACTACATACTTCTTGTAAATATTGATTGGTTGTATAGTCCATTTCATATACTTCTAAATCTTCGCTTGTTTTAAGTTGATTAATTATATGGATGTAAATCACCAATACGATGATAAACAATAAAAAATTAAGTAATCCGGACATTCTATACTATAGAGAGCCCTATTTTTATAAGTATTTTTACGATAAAATAATTTGAGTGATAATTATTACCTTTCTTTTTTGTGAATTTTTACAAGTTCAGTAACTTTCGGTGAAATAAAAGAACTAAGTATGGAAGTGGTAGTTGTAATAAACGAAGGAGTATTGGAAAGCTCCATATTTGTTAAATATTTTTCGTATCCATTAAGTTGTCCGTATTCAGCAAACCCAATAATTACATTTCTATGACGTTCTACCGCTGAGATTGTTAGTGTATCTAAGTTGATAAATATTTCAAACGATTTGTATTTTTTGATACAATCATTAATACAATTGACTAAGAACACGCTGACGTCATGATAATTATTTGGATTGGCAAAGGTTTTGAATACCGAATAATCAATATACACTTTATTATTGTCAATTACATAAATACACTTTTTTAACATTATATCAATTCCTATTTGTTTTGTTACTAAATCAGCACATTCATATTTTTGTTTTTTTTTGAAAAATGTATTTTTATTATTTATTTTATAATATTGTTCTTGTAGTTCTTCTATGGCTGTCATTGTAGGGGAAGTGGTACGTGACATTATATGTATTGGTATAGTATTATACATATAAAGTTTTTTCGTTTATACCCTTTATTTGGTATCTTTATTCAATTCTTCTTCGACTAATTCACGCATATCTACACTGGTGTGTTCAGTATTAATCGTGTTTGCACCAATACTATATACACTTGTTAAATCTGTATCTTGTCCTACAGCATTTGACTTTGAATTAGGATTCACTTCAGATAGAATATCAATCCTTTCTTCTAACAGCATTTTGTTTACATCCATGGTGTATGTTTGTAATTTCATCATCGCATCTTTAATATCTGATATTTCTGTAGCAATCATTTCAAATCTGGATTGAAACTCGTCAAGTACATCAGTAACAGTAGGTTCACTGTTATCTTTGATTGTGTTTGTTATGGTCTCTTCTAATGATACTACACGTTTATCCAATGCTGAAATAAATTGTTGCATAGTCAGTCCAGTCGGTTTTTCACGGACTTGGGTTTGAACTGGGGCTGGAGGTGGAGTCGGTTTAATATTTATGGACTGTTGGGGTGCGGTAACACGTCTTCTTATAGCGGCGGCATTTGATCCACTCATTGTATTATAATTAGTTATATTGTTTGTCTCTAACTAATTATAATAAAAACATATAAATGTTATCTTATTATAATGTATAATGGCAATGGATAATAAATTTTTGAAAGAACAAATTATTACATATATGGGTAACAAACGCAAACTATTGAATATCATAAGTGATGAGCTTGATGAAATTAAAAAAGCGATGAAAAAAGACAAAATTAAAATAGGTGATGGGTTTTCAGGTTCAGGAGTTGTTAGTCGTTTATTTAAGACAAAGGAAACAGAATTATACGCGAATGATTTGGCGGGATATAGTAAAACATTGAATGCGTGTTATTTATCCAGTCCAACTAAGTCTGAATTACAAAAAATAAAGGAATATATCGACCAAGCCAATAAGAAGGCAGATGATGAAATGTCTGGAAAGATACATGGTGGATGGATATCCAAACATTGGTCTCCCGAAAGTGAAGAAATAAAGGAGAACGAACGAGTATTCTATACAAGCAAAAACGGAAAACGTATAGATATTATGCGTGATTACATTGAAACAATACCTGAGAAGTACAGACCGTATTTGTTGGGTCCTTTGTTAGTGGAATGTTCCATTCACAACAATACAAACGGACAATTTTCGGCGTATTACAAAGACAAAGACGGTAAAAAGGGGGAATATGGTGGAAAAACGAAGACCGATGTCAAGCGTATTACTCAAGATATTCGTATTCCATATCCAATATTAGACCCAAGCAAATGTAAAGTCAATCTAAGTCAGAAAGACGTAAATGAATGGGCGAAAGACGTAGGTGAGTTAGATGTGGTCTATTATGACCCGCCTTATAATAAGCACCCGTATAATATCTATTATTTCATGTTAGATGTAATCAACAATTGGGATAAAAATGCGGAAATTCCGGATACCAATCGCGGACAGTCAGCATCACGTACAAAATCGTTATACAATAGTAGTATACATGCGAAGAAGGCGATGAACGATTTGTTAGAAAATACGAAAGCAAAATACATAATGCTGTCGTATAATGATGGCGGAATTATATCTATTCCCGATATGGATGAATTATTAAAAGGACATAGTGATGATGTCAAAAAAATACCGATAGACCATAAAACGTATAACCGATTAAAGGGGATTAGTAATTATAAGAGAACCGCGGAATATAAGCCAGTTAAGGAATACTTGTATATAATACGAAAAAAATAAACACTACACAATTTAGATAAATAATGTATGTGTATATATATAATATGGTTAAACGTACTACTACAACAATATCTGGTGAATATAAACCACCCGAAGGCGCAATAGGGACAAACCCATCATCAGACCCATTAGAAGATTATAAGAGATGGCTTAAAACTAAAGGTCCTGAAGATTCTAATAGTTATGCCGATTTTATCCGTGAAACCTCTATGAAGTCAACAGAAGGTGGGAAACGGAGAAGAAAAACCATTACGAAAAGCAAGTCTAAGAAGAACAAGTCTAAGAAGAATAAATCTAAGAAGAACAAATCTAAGAAAAGCAAAAAATAATTATAAGAGAACCGCGGAATACAAGCCAGTTAATGAATGTTTGGATATAATACGAAAATTGAAAAATTATATAAATGTTTGGATATATGTATAATAATGAAATGAATAAATGCGAAATGGAATGCGTAATATGTTACAATAATATGGATGGTGGAGATAAAGATAATAAATGGGAATGTAGTCATTATTTTCACAAAAAATGTATTTCTAATTGGGATAAATCATGTCCTGTATGTAGATGCGATAAGAGAAAAGATACATACAAATATGTAAACAAATGTTTCGATATAAAATATTTTATAAGTTGGGCATCAAAAATTACATATGATGTAAGTAATTATAACAAAAAATGGAAATCACCAAAATGTATTCAAGATAACCATAATATACAGTATTACAGTGAATATAAACCTATTGGAATTTGTCATAATTGTTCGATAGTTCAAAGTTTTTGTTATGAACCGTGAATGTCAAGATATATAACACGAAAAATATATAAATGTTTGGATATATGTATACTAACGAAATGGATAAAGATGAAATAATCAAACAATTACAAGACGAATTATATGCTACAAAACAAGAGTTAAGTGCTACGAAAGAACATTTGAAAAAATATACTGCTCCTGAAAGGAATAAAAAATATTATGAAGCTAATAAGGAAGTGATTAAAGAAAGAAATTACAAACCGCCGGTAATTAGTCCCGAAAAAAGAAAAGAATACGCAAGACGGGCTTATTTGAAACAAAAAGAAAAACGGGCAAATGAAAATATTTAGGAATTTATATAATAATGCGTAATTATTATATAAAGAAATATCTCTATATAGAATATAGAATGGGAAAACCAATCATTGGCGTTTATAAAATTACGAATACTTTGTGTCCTGAAGGAAAGTATTATATAGGATATAGTTGTAATATAAGAAGACGTTGGAACGAACATAAGCGTAATTTAAAAACAGGAAAGCATATTAACATATATTTGCAAAATGTATGTATTAAGTATGGTGCGGATTGTTTAAAATATGAAATATTACATGAATGTGAAACCAAAGAAGAAGCACACGAATATGAAACATCTTATTTACAAGACTTGACTATACGAGATAAATTATATAACTTACTTTATGATAGTATTGGTGGTGATACTATTACACATCACCCTAATAGAGAACAAATTATAGAAAAAATTAAAGCTAAACGAAAACTACAAACTAATTATCGTAAAGATGCTGCTATTGTAATAGATGGAGTTAATTATAGTGGTATTACAGAAGCAGGAAAAATATTAAATATACCATCGAGAACTATAAATACCAGGATATATTCATCAAGTCCAAAATTTATTAATTATCATTTTTTAGATGAAAAAAAACAAAAAGAAGCAGAAGAGAAAGGGCGTATTAGAATAGAAAATAAAAAGGAGCATAATAAGAAATTTAGTACTGGAAGAGGAGTACCAATATTAATAGATAATATTTATTATGAATCCATGCGAGAAGCAGGCGAAGCGTATGGTGTTGATAAAGATGTAATATCAGACAGAGTAAAATCTGAAAAAATTCAATATAAAAATTATCGTTATGCAGATTCAAATAAGAAGATAATTTGTATTAGACCAGTATCAATAGATGATATTTTGTATGAATCAGTAGCATATGCATCTCGAGAAACCGGAATATCTCGGGGTACTATTTTGACTCGCATAAGGTCACTTAATCCCAAATTTTCTGGTTATAAGTATGCTGATACAAAGATAGACGAAAATATGCAACCATTGTCATCTTTATCTGAGGGTGATGTTTGTAATGAAATAACTAAATATACTGATTATATAAAAACAAATTGTGTCAAACCAATAATAGTAGATACAACTAATTGTGGCATAAAAGTAATGATAGATAATATTTATTATGAATCTCTTTCAGACGCAGGTAGAAATATAGGAGTTAGTCATAAAACTATAAAGAGTAGAATTTTATCACATAATCCCGAATTCGCAAATTATTTTTATGCCAACACAAAGATAGACGAAGTTATGCCCTCATTGCCCCCTTTAATTGAGGATGATGCTGATAATCATGAAGTTTAAAATCTTCAAGCACATAATCATTAATATTATCTCTTTTGTTTAATATTTCTAATGTAGGGAATGGATAAGGTTCGCGCGATATTTGCTCTTGACATTGCGTGACGTGATCCGAATAGATATGACAATCCCCACCGTAATGTATAAATTCATAAGGCTCGAGGTCACACATTTTAGCAATCATAATTGTTAATGCTGAGTAGGAAATGCAGTTAAAACAAATTCCCAAAAATTCGTCACAGCTGCGTTGATACAGCAAACAACTAAGTTTATTATCATCAGTTACTATAAATTGAAATAATATATGACAAGGAGGTAATACACCCTGATCCAGTTGTTCTGGATTCCATGCACTTATCACATGTCGGCGGGAGTTTCTTGTTTCAGGGTTTTTAAGGTCATCAATCACTTTTTGAAGTTGATTTATTCCTTGTCCTGTGTAATCTGAGTTGCAGCCAGTATATGGTGCATTAAAGTGAAACCATTGAAACGCATAGAGTGGGCCCAAATCTCTACCTGGTGTATAATGTGATAATCCACGTGTTTCTAAAAACTCAGCAGTTGTATTTCCATCCCATATATGTACGTTTTGGTCTGTTAATATTTTATTATCAGTTTGACCTTTACAAAAGAAAAGTAGTTCTTTAATACAAGTTTTCCAAGCAGATTTTTTTGTAGTAAATACAGGTATTTTACCATTTTCTAACGAGAAGTGCATAGCCGCACCTACACCACGAATAGTTTTTCCATTACGTCCTTCTTCCAATTTTCCTTCATTTAGTAAGTCTTGAATCAAATTAAGATACTGGTATTCTTCGTGTTTAGGCTGTGACAAGTCACGATTCTTGTGCTTATTGATCTCAACAACATTTTTCAACATACTAATTAATGTATACTAAAATACCAGATTAATATTTATGTCTTTTTTCAAAAAACTATTATGTCAAAAATTGAATAATTACATAATAACAAGTTACTAACATAACATAACGAAGTATGGGACGTTTTTACGATGGCGATATTCAAGGCAAATTCTGGTTTGGTATTCAAGATAGCAGTGATATTGAAAATTTAATAACTATAACTCCACAAGTATATTATGCTTGGAAATGTTGTCATTGTTTTGCTGAGATAGATAGTAGTGATTATTGTAAGGATTGTCATGAAAGTAAAGACGAACATATTGAGGCGGCTACAGAAGAAGAGGAATATGACGATGAATGTTTATATTATGAAGAAAATTGTATAGGATATAGTTTAGATAAAGAAACCCATTATGAAGAATTAGTAAAGAACATGGAATTATTGAAAAAAGAAATACCTGAAGAAATTATCAATGAATTTGATAAGATAGAACAAAATGACAAAATATTAGACGCATTTACAAAAGTATTTGATAAAACACATCCAATTGTAAATAAATTGAACGATGATTTTGTATATTCAGATACAGAAAAAAAACAAATTGCTACATTAGTAGCGAGGTACACTATTGGATACCAGATTGAATACTGCTTACGAACAACGAATAGCTGTCAGGTGAATTGTGAATATTAATAGTTGAAATTATAATAAAGGTAAGTTATTATAATTTTCGGCGAGATCGGAGTCGAACCAATGACTTCGGGATATGCTGCTAATAAATTACAGTCCCACACTCTAAAATTGCAGTTAATAAAACTGTACCAACTGAGTTACACGCCGGAAAGTTCCACTATGTGTATATAACCTACACAAGTAATATTATAAAGTATTTTTATATTGTTTTCAATAAAAGTATATAAATCAAAAAAAAACCTACATTACATCAATATCTTTTTCTACGTGAATTATATATCTATAATGGAAATAATAAACGACTCAGACTTATCAAAGAAGACATTTTTATCTCATGTGTTTTCTACAACAGAAGAGGGACAAGCCGAATTATTAAATGTAATCCAATATTCATCAATGGGTGTAGTCCCAATAGTAATGTTGAATAAAATGGTTCAGCGTTTTATCCCAGAGGCGGACCCAGAGAAGTCAACTTTAGAACTTTTAGCCGAAATCTTCATTCAATTGACAATCATGTTTTGCGGTGCTATCATTATTCACCGTGCTATCACATATTTCCCAACTTACAGTGGGTTTAAGTACGAGAACTTAACCTTAACAAACGTAATCTTAGCATTCTTAATCATCGTGTTAAGTATTCAAACAAAGTTAGGTCTGAAAGCAAACATTTTATTTGACCGCGTACTTGAACTTTGGAATGGTCCATCAACAGATGAGACAAAGCAGAATGTAAAACAAAACGTTCGTGTATCTCAGCATTCTCCAAGTCAAGCAGATAATTTAGACAATAGCCAGATGCAAGGAGGTTCATTTCCTCCTGCTCCAGTAGCCACTGCCAGACCTGATATGGGTCAGCAACAAATGGCACCACAAGACATGGGTATGTCATTCGGTCCTATGGCAGCAAATGGAGCTTTAGGTGGTTCATTTGGTTCCGCATTTTAATTTCGTATCTTTATGAGTAATACAATCGGTCATAAAGATAATTTACACATTGACAGAAAACGGGTTACCTTTCAAGTTGACACAGTTGCCTTTTTCATTGCGTATTTTGCCGGGTTTGCATAGATTGTTACATCTATTCGTTTTAGGGTTGAGAATTTTACCAGTAGGGCATTTTTTAACGGTTTTACGAGTTTTATCACGAACACATTTGAAATTGGCATTGCGAACATACCCATGTTTACATGTTTTCACACATCTTTTGGTAGAAGGTTTATATACTTTTCCAGGAGGACAAATTCGCACAGGGTCATCGTTTATGGAAATAGTTTTCAAGTCTGATTTAGAGACATTAGCAGTGTCTTTGACAATTATATCGATAGTTTTCTCAAGAACAGTAGGTATTTCAGCACCATCAACTAACCGGTGATTATCAAATTTCATATTGTGTTTTTTTAAAAGTCCTTGTTCGCTAAGTATCTCTTCGTATTCATTCATTAACATATCAGTATCATAACGAGAATATACATTGGGATGAACCATATTTTTGAATAAAAGAAAAGCACGTTTTGAAAAGTCACGGTCTAATAAATGCATCGATTTTCTTAACATATACATTAATGAAATGCCTAATCCATAACTATCAACAGTATCAATTGATTTACTTATGAACTTATTATAGTCATATTTATCAAGATTCATTGATAAATTAAAAAACTGTTTAATCATTTTACTGGTAATATTTTTATATTCAGTGGTCCCAGATTTGAAATCAGTAATACAGTCAAAAAAATACCCCATTTGTTTGGATATTTCTTTCGATACAGATGAAAAATCCTTAGCTAATTTTGATACAGTCCCATTCGCGTAACGATTGTATGTTTTCTTATTCCATAGCACAATTTCAATAGGAAAAGACCAATGATGTTTTTGTGCCAGCCAGTAATCCGAGTCCCTACATTTATTAATAATGCTATCCTTGTCGGTCATAAATCCAAAGTCAATAAAATTAATTCTGTTAGTTCCTTGGTTATAAACGACATTTGGATGTTTTAAATCATGATGAACGATGCCATTCTTTTTAAACGCATTCAGACCACGAAATAAGCGGCTAACTTCTATCCAGAATAATTCTATTTTTTTGATATTTTCAGGAGTTTTACTCCATTGTTTTACTTCTTTTCCGAATTCATCAAGATCTTTCCCTCCGTATTTCATTAATAATAATTTATAATTATTAACTTGCTTAGGTTCAAAATCTCTACATTTTGCGATAGCCATGAGATTTGCTACGTTTTTATCATCAACATTACAATCATCGGGAATACCTAAATAGTATTCTTTCTTTTCATCAGCAAAGTCAATAAGACTATATTCACCAAGCTCTTGATTAGCATTTTCGCGTGTCATAAGTTTAGATACTGTATTCGAATCCTTGCGAGGTCTATCTTTGCATTTAATTTGCGGTTTATGTACGCAACCATATGTACCTTCACCAATAACTGCCGGTTTTCCAAATGTATCTTTGTTCATTTATATACTATAGATATTATTTAGTTTATGCGATATTCATAGAATTTACTAAATCCATTTTTTGCATAGACGCATTGATGGAAGTTTCCTTTTCTATATTTGCGAATAAATAATCAGTAACCGGTTTGTGTTCTTTTTTCTTAATTTGCTTGTAAATGAGATTAATATTATCACATACTGACATAATCGTAGGTTTGTCTGGCATAAGTTCAATATCATTAGGTATTTCTTCGGTTAATAAAGAAACCGCAAAATACAGTAAATACCGCCTACGTTTATTGGTCCCTGTTGTATATTTAATACAAAATAGAGTATGTAGTGAGTTTAATAATGCTTCAATATATTTATTATTAAGTTCATAGCAATGATGAAATAATACATCCCACAAGATCCAGATGACATTCGTTTTATATTTAGATTCAACTGGATTATCATCTCTTGTTTGACATAAACAAGGGTTTTTATTGCTATTGCATACAATAGAAAATTCGATAAGCCATTCAATCCAATAACAAGCATTAATTGTATCCTTTTTATCTTTGGATAAATGGTATGAAAATTCATTAATCGGGATGAAAAGTTCATTTGGGTCTTTTTTCTTCAAGATGTTACTTGCGTATTCCATGGATGGTGCGTGCAATCTATCTGAAATTTGTGTCATATCAAATTCCTCTTTACGTTTGATTCGTATAGGTTCGAAACTGTGTTTTCTATTAGATAAAGTAAGTGTAGCAACGATTTCAGCAAACATTTTTCTTATCGTGGGGTGATTTCTTAAATGGTGTGGACTGGATACACTTTCTTCGTTAATAATACATTGAAATAATAAAAAACGTTTTTCAAGATAAATAATGATTTTAGGATTCCCTATATGTAAGTGTTTTCCAGCATAGTGAAGTATATTCTCCCAAACATCCATAAAATGTCCGGCACATATCAATTCACAACACCAATAACAAGCTGGCTCTATTTTACCTTTAATCATATTTTCAATAAAATTATTTCTGACCTTTAATTTTTTATAGTTTGAGAACGATATACCGTTAAATTCATTCGAAAGGCGTGAATCATTAATATTAGTTCCATCCTCAACTCGCGGCAAATCATCATCATCGAACATTTATAGTTTTGTATTAGGTGGAGACAAAACTATATGAAAACAAACCCAATAACAATTATTTCTTCCAAACAGAAACAAAGACAGGGTCGGTATTTAATCCATCAGACCAGTTCATTCCGGGACCATATCGTTCATTCTTAAGAAACGCGTCCGTCATGGTAAACCCGGATTGAGTCAAAGTTTTCTTAAAATAACATAAATCATCTTCTGTATTAAAATCGTGTTCTATGATTAGTAACTTTATATCATCTAAAATAGTAGGATAATCCTTTAACATACCTACGAAATGTCCTTCATTGTCAATGACTAATGTATTAAATTTAAGCTTGTACTTTTCGAGAACGTCATTGTATCCGATTGTATTCACTTCAACAGAACCAGGTATCTGAGTTGGATATGTTTGCCAATTCAATGAATATAATGGAACTTTTGATATAGCCGAATTTTCAATAAAAAATTCAAAGTTATTGGAATCTCGATTTTGTTGTAATATAGATAATTCTTTTTTTGATGGTTCAACCACCACATGGTTCGTTTTAGTATCTAATATGCTGTTTATTACACATGAATTTCTACCGATTGAACCACCCAATTCTAAAACAACACTGTCAGGAGTAATATGTTTTACTGCCATAAGTTGTTCGGGTATCTCCGTATTAAGTTGTGATTTATCTGAGAAAGAAAGACCATTATGAATATCTATTAATTTTTGAATGTACTCATCCATAAGAAAATATAATATATATTAACAATGAATTTATTATTTAAGTTGTTTATTCGGTAATAAGTCTGGGTACAACATTAATAGTTTGTAATTCTTGTGACATTAGTTTATATGCGTATGGCATATCTACCTTTGAAAAGTCCGAACGATTATCACATGTTTTACATACATGTACGCTAAAGTCGGAAGTATCATACATTCTGTTTTTCTTTCCATCATTAAACGCAGCAATCATACCGCATTTATTACAAACATGTGTGCTATATTTATCAGAAACATCATACATTCTTTCTCTACAGAATCGAGAAATTCCATGAGCGATCATAACATCTCTTTCCATTTCTCCTATTCTAAATCCACCATCACGACTTCTACCTTCAGCTGGTTGTCTGGTTAGATTTACCATGGGACCTATAGAACGACTATGTTGCTTATCTGTAACCATATGTTTTAATCTTTGATAAAATACTGGACCCATATAAATACTGGTTTCAAGTTGTTCTCCAGTTAGTCCATTATACAATAGTTCATTGCCATAACTTTCATATCCCAGATGTTGTAGTTCTTTGGCTATTGTTGCTACATCCAGATTACCAAAACTGGTACCATCACCAAACATACCAAGTTCTAATAGTACTTTTCCAAGTAAAGTTTCTTTTAATTGTCCGATAGTCATTCTGGATGGAATAGCATGAGGATTAATAATAATATCGGGTTTAAGACCGTCTTTTGTAAATGGCATATCGCATTCAGGAATAATATTACCAACTGTACCTTTTTGTCCGTGCCTGGAACTGAATTTATCACCAAGCACAGGTTTTCTAAGGGCTCGTACTCTAACTTTTGCGAAATTGTAACCATCTCCATTGCGACCAGTATAATTTTTATCAATATAGGTTTCTTCAGTAGTTCTGAAGGTTTTACTTTGGTCTTCATATTTAATTGTTTTCATAGGGTCATTACGGTTTTCCTTAATTGGTACAGTCTTAGCAATAATTACATCTCGATTTTCAACCAATTCATTTTCAGGAATAAATCCATTCTCGTTTAGTTTACTATAATTTCCAAATTTGATACCCTTTGTTTTCGCTGGGTCAGGTTGACATCGAATAATCTCATCGCGAATAATATTCTTATCTTCGTCTTTTTCTGTATGATAAATTGTAGCTAAGAACAACCCTCTATCAAGAGAGCCTTTGTTAATCAATACACTATCTTCTTGATTATAACCGGTATGTGTCATAATTGCGACATGAATTTGTGTTCCAGATGGAATTTGATTAAGATGAATGAAGTTCATAAGACGGGTGTCTACCAAAGGGCGAGTAGGATAGTTTAATACATATGCTGTTTTATCCATACGCTGGTCGTAATTTGTCGCATACACACCCATTGCCTGTTTACCCATAGCACACTGATATGTATTTCTCGGAGCTTGATTATGTTCTGGGTATGGTACACATGAAGCTAATACTCCGAAAATTGTACTGGGATGTATTTCGCAGTGTGTGTATTGAAAATACCCATTAATGTCTTGTAAATAACTGTTTTTACTCTTCATCGCAATCATAGAGAAGTTTTGTTCTTCAGGGTCAATGTATTCAATCACAGATTCGTCCAATTTGCAATTAGTTAATAAATCATTCCATGATAATTCTTTAGATGTTATCTTATCAATGATATCACGTGTAATCATTGCCTTGTTATTTTTGACTCTTAGTACCGGACGAGTTAAACGACCACTATCATTACATATACGAATTTCAAGGGTGTTATAATTAAATATAATAGACGTGTAAATATTGATGATTCCCCTGTATTTTTTGTCTTTCATGTCATTGTATAATGAGATAGGGTCTTGAGCGATTCCAACCCAGCATCCATTAATGAATACTTTGACCTTTCCATGCATATCTTTTGGGTTACTATTATTTACAGATTTTATATATGGTTCAATATATTCATATAATGCTGTACTACTTGTAGGTATTGTAATATGTGCCATATAACTAATATTTTTGACAATACCAATCGACTGACCTTCTGGTGTTTCTGCCGGGCATAAGAATCCCCAAGTTGTATTGTGTAATTTTCTTGGAGCAATCAATTCGCCACTTTTTTCAAGAGGTGTGTTAATTCTACGCAAGTGACTTAAACTGGATACATATGTAAGTCGATTTAGAACTTGTGCTACACCTACCTTACTACTATTTGACTGTTTGATACTAAAATCACCTGTAGATAGAGCACGATTAATTCCATTTTCAATAGTTGTTGATTTCATAATTTTATATATATTTGTGGTGTTGATAATATTTTGATAGTCATCCATAGAACGCCATGAACCGTTATTGATTTCACGAACAATTTGTTTTTGCATTTCTTTTACAAGTTTATTGAAATAATTTCTGAATAAGTTATTTAATAAAGTTCCGGTCAATTCGATCCTTTTATTTGTATATGAATCACGGTCATCTTCTTTAAACCGACCAAGACTGGTTTTAATTAGCTTCTGTGCCATATAACCAAGTAAATATACTTTCTGACTTACAGTTTTGCAATGTGGAAACAAATCTGAATCTAATACTTCTTTTGCGAATTCTTGCTTTTTACGTTGACCGGTTTCTTTATCCATATTCAATGGTGTATACGCAGCATATGTAGTAATATGTTCCATCGCATCTTCTTGTGTCATGTATTTATTACTATCAATTACAGAAGCTTGTAGAAATCGTAATAATTCATTTGTGTTAGTGTCATTTATATCGAGACAAATATGATTACAAATATCTTTGTCGGTTATAACTCCAAGAGCACGAAACACTACAAATAATTCAATAGGTTGTTTAATACGTGGGATAGATAGATATAGACCATTACCAAATCCATTATTTTTACTTGCTATCATCATTTCAATTTGTTTGGGTGAAATACATTTAAAATCGGGTACTGATTTTATTTCAGCAGTCCAACTCCATTTTGTAGTATTTTTACCATCAAAACAATATATCCTGTTTTCAGCAGCACGTTCTTGTCCTAATACAGTTTTTTCCGAACCCTTAATAATAAAGTAACCTCCACAATCCATCGAACATTCACCTGATTGTTGATGACTAATATGTGGATTTTGGGTAAGGACACAAATAGAAGACTTAAGCATAATAGGTAATTTACCGATATTTATTTTTGGAATAATTTTTTCAACAATCTTGGGTGTATCCATATTTTCAGTATTACGTATTACATATTTAATATTAATGTCAAGTGTCATGGTTGAAGCATATGTGAAATTTCTGATTTTTGCCTCTTGGGGTAACATAGTTTTAGTTGCTCCGTTGTTTTCATGAATTTGTGGTGGGTACAGTTTAAAGTTAGTAAAATTGATGAATACTTCGAGAAAATACTTATCCTTGCTTTCGTTATAGTCATGCTCGGAACGAACTACAACTGGATTAAACATCTGTATTGTTTTTTGTATTTGAAAATTTACAAAATTGTTGTATGATTCTAATTGATGTCTAACCAAACGTTCAAGATGCTTTCCATCAAAATATGATTCAATAAGGTCATATGGCTCTTCGGTATACTCTCCGAGATGTTCTAATAATTTAGTTTCATCTGGACGTATTTCGGAAATCATCTTCTTGATTTTGTCATCAATATTTTTATTTTCGGCATCGATAATAGCTTTGATATTATCACTTTCATCGGAGTAAGTAGATGAAGACATTTTATCGGTTGGAATAGATAGTGGATTATTTGAAGATAGTGCTGATTTACAATCGTACTTCATTGTTACTGAAATTACATTGTTTAATATACTTGTAGTTATTTCAATTTTTTAGTAGAATATAAGAAAGAATATAGATATTTGATTTTATACTATGAAATGACTGAAAATAAATATACTACTTTTATAAACTTCCTTGATAATTACTCTATTAATGAAAGTATCGTTACCGGAGAATATGAAGTATTGCGACGCTTTATCCGAAATAATTACGAAAACACAAACATAAAGAATGTTCCAAGAATAAACTATGATTATACACCCATCACAAATCTTAATTATGTGAATCCATTTTTTTCAATGAAACCGATTCAAAATAGAGAACAAACAGAATTAAACTCACCAGATATATCTTTAAATGAATGTACCACAATACCAGAATGTTTTACAGAAAAAACGAAGGAAGAAATAATCGATGTAGAAATAAATACGATAACAGACGTTATTGAACTGTTGAATCAATATGAATACAAAGAGGATACCGAATACAATATCGATTTAGAATCTTTACATAAAATCAAAAAAGAATTAATCATGTTGGACGAAATGGTCGGATTATCATCACTGAAACAGTCAATATTAGACCAATTGTTATATTTTATACAAGGCTTGCATCAGAATAAGTCAGGTGGTGATTATAAACATACAGTTATTTACGGACCACCTGGAACAGGTAAAACCGAAATAGCGAAAATAATCGGAACTATGTATTCAAAAATGGGGTTCTTAAAAAATAATACGTTTAATAAGGTTACTCGTAATGATTTAATCGCAGGTTATTTAGGTCAAACTGCTATCAAGACGAAAAAAATAATAGATGAAAGTTTGGGTGGTGTTTTATTTATTGACGAAGCATATTCATTAGCAAGCCGAGAACAAAACGATTCTTTTTCCAAGGAATGTTTAGATATTTTATGTGAATCACTTAGTGACCATAAAGACGACTTAATGGTTATTATAGCTGGATATGAAGACGAATTAAATAATACTTTATTCAAAGCAAATCAAGGTTTGAAGTCACGATTTATATGGCGGTTTACAATAGATACATATACACCAAAGGAATTAATGCAAATATTTAAACGAAAAGTGGAATTAACCGATTGGCAACTTATAGATGACCTTGTATTAAGTGAAAAATGGTTTTACACAAACAAAGAACATCTTAAGAGTTATGGACGAGACGTAGAAATATTATTAACATATGTAAAAATATGTCATAGTCGGCGTATATACGGTAAACATAAGGATATTCGTAAAAAAATTACAAAAAGTGATATGGATTCTGGATTGGCTCTTATGTTGGTAAACAAGGAAAAGAAAGAAAAAATATTTATTTCGTCGTTGTATGTGTAATATACCTATTTTAGGAAAATAATAATATTAGTTATGACTGGATATTTCTTTTCGTAATAGTAATTATACCAAAAGAAATACATATGAGTGATAAGAAAATATTATCTATAAACATGAATGATTTTTCATATTCAAATAATAATAAAACTAAAAAATCTCAACCAAAGCAAAAACCAAAGGATAAAATTCGCGTAAAAAATCCTGTTAATAAAAAACAACAAACATTGAGAAAACAATCTTTATTAAATATGATTCGTAAACAACAAGAAGAAAGATACAAAAGATTACATACAAATACCCAACAACACGAACACCCTTCACATAAACCTGTAAATCATAGCGAAAATATTAGTAAATTTAATTCTGATTTCGATAACTCGTCACGTACTTATTTGGAACAATTAGTAAAAAAACATGAGAATAATGTTCCGAAAAACACCACATTAAGAAGATATCCACCAATTGAACCTACTATTTCACGTCCTACTGAAAATGATAGTCAATTTACATCAATTAACAATACAGCGGTACCTAAGTATGGATGTTTAAAGAATGGGAATTTACCAACATATAGAAATTATTTAAATAAAACTCAAACCAATCGTCCTTCAATACAGGTTGGAGGTGATGTAAAATTAGATTCAACTATACCAACCACCAATAATAATATAATCACACAACAAAATAATACTACTCAAGCAAGTATTATAGAAACTAAAATTAATGATGGTATGAAACGAATGAGTGAAATAAAACAAAGGAATGATATATTAAATAAATTATCAAATAATAAACCAAAACAAAAGAAAAGACGAAAAACGTTACGACGAACTTATAAGGTTGGAAGGTCTCAAGTAGCACCGAAGGTTTCTGTTCTTGTATCAAATAAAACAATACGTAACCGCGTTTCAACCCAAAAACAGCTACTTAAGCAAACACCGATACAAGACGTTAAAAAGTATTTAATAACACATGGGTTAATTCGTGTGGGGTCGATAACACCCAATGACGTTTTGCGGCAAATGTATGAATGTTTATCATTGGTATGTGGAGAAGTACAAAATCATAATCCAGATACGCTACTTTACAATTACATTAATGGTACCGAATAGAGAATAAACGATAACGTATATTATTATGAATATAAATAAGAAGTATAGGATTTTAACAGTTGAATACGGAGATATAATAGGGGTATATGCAGGATATATATTATTTGTGTTATATGGATTGAGAACGGGTTGTATGAGGTCAGGAGATGGTGATAATCGTTTATTATATATAGGCATGTTTTCGTCTGAGTATTTTCGTATAAATACATCATTATCGTCGATATCTAAGAAATTTTCATAATCATTGTCATCGTATAATTCTTTCATGTTCGTATATTTGATTAGTTTGTTGTGTTTAGATTATTATAGTCGTTAAAATCAATTTTTACAAATAAATATTAGTAAAAATTGTATTCATAAATCTACATTTGTAATTACAATTACCATATATGGTAACAATAATGAAACAAATAAAAAGATTTAGGATGATATAATGTAGTCAAAATATATAATAAATGTCAATAGAACAACCAATCATAACTCAGGAACAACAAACTGAAATTACAGATTATGTAAATGCTTATAGAGCACGTCATGGTTCTCCGCCATTGAAATGGGATGACACAATCGCAAAATTTTCACAAGAATATTCATATTATCTTGTTGCTAATAATCTATTTCAACATAGTAATGATGCAAGGTATGGTGAGAACTTGGCATATTTTCAGGGTCAAGGTAATAATATGATGGAATTAATAAAGAAGAGTATAGACTTATGGTACGATGAGATAAAATTGTATAATTTTAATAATCCTGGATATTCTCCAGGAACCGGTCATTTTACATGTTTGGTATGGAAATCAAGTACTACATTTGGAATGGGTTATTCATATAATCCGCAAACACGTATTGTTGATGTAACACAGAACACAGCACCACCCGGAAATATAATAGGACAATTTCAAGAAAACGTATTGCCGCTTGTTTCGTCACCAGAACCAGAACCAGAACCAGAACCGGAGCCAGAACCAGAACCAGAACCAGAACCAGAACCAGAACCAGAACCAGAACCAGAACCAGAGCCAGAACCAGAACCAGAACCAGAACCAGAGCCAGAACCAGAATATCCCGAAAATACATATATGGAAACTATATTTGAAATAAAAGAAATATTATATGGGTTATATATGCTTTCAAATTATATTCGTATACGTCGTAGCGTAGGAACAATACTCGAAATGATAGAACAAATAGTATCAAAGATGTCAGTATTAGATAGAACAATAGTATCTAATTTGGATTATTTATTAAATCGTATGTATTTTTTAAGATATGCTATAAGAAGAAGACGTCGTAGATATGTATTATTAAACGTGATACGTGATGTGATAATCACACTTTACAAATATGTAGAATAAAGAATAAAAAAACAAATATAAAAATAATTATTGAGAACAAAGTAGTAATTATGAAAGCCGAATCAACGTGCAATGTTAGTATATACACGGAATATTTTACATTAACAGATAAATATCGCCAAGAATATGGTAAAAAAATGGTTGTATTATTACAAGTAGGAGCATTTTTTGAGATATATGGAATAAAAAACACCGATAATGAAATCAGTGGAAGTAACATATCAGAGGTTACTGAGTTATGTCAGTTAAATATATCAGAAAAAAAGATAACATACAATAATGGGTCCGTATTGATGGCTGGATTTCGTGATTATACATTAGATAAATATATAACTCGTCTTACAGAATATGGTTATACAATTCCAGTATATATTCAAGAAAAAGAGGGTAAGGTAATAACTCGTGTGTTGGATAAAGTGTATTCACCGGGAACATTAATTTCGTGTGAAACGGATAGTTCTCCAATTATGACTAACAATATAATGTGTATATGGATGGAAACATATAAACCTGTAAAGAGAAAGGGAAAGACTGCTACTAACATACGCGATACCATTGTTTATGGTATCTCAGTTGTGAATATTTTTACAGGAAAATCGTATATTTTTCAATATGAAACCACATTTTATATGAATACTACTACGTTTGACGAGTTAGAAAGATATATATCAGTGTACTCACCAAGTGAGGTTATTCTTATAACTCCTTTTGATAATGACGAACTTAATAAAATAATTCAATATTCGGGTATTAATTCAAATAGTATTCATAGGGTAAATAACGGAGACGATATTGCTATTAATGTAAAACGTTGTAGCGAACAAAGATATATAAAACAATTATTAACCACCTTTTTCAAAGAAGATACATATGATGTATGTCGGGAGTTTCAAACAGACACTATTGCAACACAATCATTTTGTTATTTATTGAATTTTATACAAGAACATAATAACGAATTAGTTAGAAAGATATCAATCCCGGACTTTAACAATACAACAGATAGGATGATTTTGGCAAATCATACATTAAAACAATTGAATATCATAGATGACAACATTATGGAAAGCAAACAATATGGAAAATTATCTTCAGTTTTAACATTATTGAATAAATGTTGTACTCCAATGGGTAAGCGTAAATTTCAATATAAATTAACTAATCCAGTTTTTGATGAAGAATGGTTGAATGCTGAATATACGATGACTGACATGATGTTAATGGATGACAATTATGCGTTTGTCGATAGTTTCCGTAAACAAATGAAACAGATTCGGGATATTGAAAAAATGTGTCGCCAATTAATAGTACAAAAAATCTATCCTTCGTCTATTTATCAACTATATACAGGAATAAAAATAATACAACAACTAAATATGTGTCTTTGGGAGTTGCCTGATATGTGTCATTATTTGACGAAAGATATTGTAGGTCTTCATTCCGGAATACAACCAAATTTATATATAGAACAAGAAACACAAGCAGTTACTCAGTTTTTAGAAACACATTTTGTATTAGACGATTGCAAAAATATATCATCCATGACTACTTTTCCACATAATATTATTCAACCTGGAATATCCAGTGAATTAGACGAACTAATTGAAACCTATAATAAAGCACAACAAGATTTCAATGACATTTTAAACTATCTGAATATGATTATGAAGAAATATGAAAAGAATAGCGATACTGATTATATAAAAATTCATGAAACCGAAAAGAGTGGAACATTCTTACAGATAACTAATAAACGCTCTCAATTATTGAAAACTCATATGGCTACATATGAGAAGACTAATAATGATGCGACCATAGTGAAATCAATTGAGATTACATTTTCGAAGGCTTCAGCAAGTAATATGACTATAGAATTCCCACGTTTAAACAAAACTTTAAAGTGTATATTTGATACAAAGGATAAAATAAATAGTACTATCTCTAAAGTGTATCTACAAGTAATATCTGCATTGACTCGCGAACATTTCGAACAATTAGAATGTTTGTCAGAATATATTGCGAAATTAGATGTAATTATATGCAAAGCATTTATTGCAAGAACTTATAACTATTGTAAACCTGAAATCTACGAAAAAGCAGAAAAGTCATATGTGAATGTAACCGGAATAAGACATTGTTTAATCGAGCATATTCAACAAAATGAATTATATGTAACGAATGATGTTTGTATTGGAAATGTTAAGAATGAAAAAGATGGTGTAAACACAGATGGTATGTTATTGTATGGAACAAATGCTGTAGGTAAAACAAGCCTAATTCGTGCCATTGGAATATCAGTTATTATGGCTCAATCGGGTATGTATGTTCCATGTAGTTCATTCAAGTATAAACCTTATACCGCAATTTTTTCTCGTATTTTAGGTAACGACAACATTTTCAAAGGATTATCTACATTTGCGGTAGAAATGTCAGAGTTGCGTGTAATAATGAAAATGGCAGATAAAAATAGTTTGGTTTTGGGAGATGAATTATGTTCGGGGACTGAAATGGAGTCAGCATTGAGTATATTTGTAGCTGGATTAAGTAAATTACATCGTAATAGGTCATCTTTTATTTTCGCAACACACTTTCATGAAATAGTAGACTTTGATGAGATTCAAAAATTAAAGAATTTACATTCATATCATATGGCAGTAACATTTGACCGAGAAGCAGACCAACTAATATATGACCGAAAACTTCGTGAAGGTTCTGGACCAAGAACATATGGACTTGAAGTATGTAAATCATTGTATTTGGAAGAAGAATTTATGGAAGAAGCCTATAAAATAAGAAACAAGTATTACCCAAATACGCGTGGCGAATTGTCTAATAATAAGACCAGGTATAATAGTAAAAAAATACGCGGAAAATGCGAAATGTGTAATGAAAAAATTGGTGACGAAATTCATCATATAAATCATCAGAAAGATGCTGATACGAATGGGTTTATTGGAAGTTTCCATAAGAATCATCCCGCAAATCTGATGTCAATTTGCGAGAAATGTCATGATAATATACACAGTGATGATACATTAGAAAATACGATGATTATTCGTAGAAAAACAACCGATGGATATATGTTGAAGGAAACACGGAAAACAAAACCAAAAGTTCCATCACCAAAAGGTGGAAGCGTATAACATACATAAATTGTATTGTATTATAGAGATTTATAATATAATATGTAATTTTTAGACTTTGGTAGACACAGTTTTATCTTCTTTAGTGGCAACGGTAGTAGTTGTTGGCTGTGAAACGCAATTTCCGTAACATTTACCTTTGTAGTAATAGAAATCGCGATTCTGAACGGTAACATCACCATAATTCAATTTAGACATAGGACCTTGAGCGTTACCAGCAACACACTTGGACCCACCAAGTAACGCACAACAACTGGTAGAACCGCATATATTCTTATCTAATTTGGCACATTCTTCTTCTAATTTTTCAGGTTGGTCTTTATAATGACTGCATATTCCACCCGCTAAAGAAGCCATATCAAGATACTCAGACGCCGTATGTTTACCAGTAGTTTTACTTAAGTAAACACTATCTTGATAACTTGGAACATACAGACCCGAATCGTATTTATAACTTCCAGGTTCATAATAATTTACACCAGTTGGTGAAATATCGCCAAGATCTAATTGAACCATATTTCCATCTTTATCTTTTACCCAAGTACCTTTATTTTCTTCAGCAGATGTTTTTGCAGCATCATCATCAATATAATCATAAAATTTAGTAGGGTCGATATCACCATTCTCATTAACTGGTAATTCGTAAGTAGTAGCAGCATCACTACCACTGGATGAAGATTTACCGTCAATAATGTTTTGCATAGGTAAATATACCTTAGAACCATCTTCTAAAACGGCATCAGTCTCTAATTTTGCGTTGTTTTCAATTTCAAGTTTGGTTATGGTGACTTCTGCAAGTTGAATATTACGTTCATAATTATCTATTTCAGTTTGTTTTTCTGCTTTTTCTTGTTCGGATAAGTTATCAAGGTCCTCCTTAATTAATTCTATTTTGTTTTTAAAATAATATATGTCATATTGATTCGCGGTTATCTTCTTTGCGTTATTTAAAAAATCTTGTTGCGATTGAAGGCGTATAATTGATTTAGCATCAGTTATTTCATCTATCGTTTGATTAAGAGCATCTATGTTACTCTGTTCTTCTTTCTTTTGTTCGGGGGTTATTTCTATTTCTTCCCCTTTTTGTCCTTCTGTTTTAGTTTGTATTTTAGTTAATTCTTCTAATGCCGTCTTACGTTGGGATTCTAAGTTGTTAACATTATCAGGGGTTAACATAGATACGTAATTATCTGGTATTTTCATTCGTAATTCTGTTATTTTCATAGTAATCATTCGTAGCATATTATCAATACGAGTAGTATCTTCATAATATTTTTTCATTGAATTTTCACCTAAACCTTCAATTACATTATTATAACTGTATATCAAACATGCAACTATTATTATTATTGCTATAGCTATTAACCAATATTTCATTCTTATATAATTAAACTCTATAATTATTTGATAAAAAATTGAAAAAATATAGAGACGTAGAAAGAAAATAACATATAATTTATATAAGCAATGATTATTCCTGTTAAATGTTTTACATGCGGTAACGTATTGGCTGATAAATACAGATACTATCAACAAGAAGTTCGTAGAATAAAGACATCAAAAGGGCTTTCGGTAGAAAAGGTAGTCTATTTAACAAAAACAAATGTAGAAAAAACGGCAGAAGGTGAGGTACTTGATACTTTAGGACTAACCGCAGTTTGTTGTCGTCGTCATATGCTAACTCACGTTGATATAGAATAAACAAATAGGAACACAAATACTTCAATTATATATTTTTTATCCGTATAAGATATAATGAACGGAATTGTTGGTTTAAAAGATTTGTGTAGTCCCGCTTATGTATATTTGGTTATTTCAATTAGTGCTTTATTAGTGATGACCGTCCAGAATTGGGGTAATGCTGATAAATATTGTTTGGGTTCGTATAGTTGTGATACCACTCATACACCCATGATATTTGTAATTAAGGTGTTGTATGTTTTATTCTGGACTTGGTTCTTAAATGTAATGTGTCGCGGTGGAGCTACTGGATTTGCTTGGTTTTTAGTATTACTTCCATTTATTTTAATGTTTATCACATTAGGAGCCTTTATTATAAATTCAACTCCTACATTGCATTTAGCATAAAGAATATAATAATATGATATAGAATTATTTTGTATATCATAATAGAATGAATAAAGAAACATTAGATATATTGATGTACAAATATCGTATCCAGTATTATGTCGCACATAAACACATAATTCCATATACTCATTTACCTCAGTCAAAAGAATTGTTAAGAGATATTCGAAACTATACGCAAGATATAAAATTAATAGAAGACATTTATTTTACCCAATATAATGAAATAGTATTATTAACAGATTTGCTACAATTTCATGGTTACAATTTCAACATAAATTATATTAGTAATTCTCTTGGTGTGTTAATGAATCGACATGTGAAGTTAAAGCATAAGGATATGATAGATTTGAATAATTATATGGTAACAATCAATCATCCGAGTAGACGCAGACGAACTATAAACTTCATATGGGGATTGATGACACCAGAAGAGAGAAATAAATTTATAAATGATTATTTATTAGACAATATGACAGTTTGATATAGTTATAAAATTGAAATTATATAAATAGGGCTAATACACATAAAATAATAGTTATATAATCTATAATAATGAATCCTACAGTTTCAAATATTTCTGAAGATGGTGATGTATATAAATTCACATTATCGGATATAAATATCAGTTTAGCAAATGCGATTCGTAGAACAATATTGTCAGATATTCCTACGTTGGCATTTGATGCTGAGAACAAAGACTATTGTAAAATAGACAAAAATACAGGACGCCTTCATAATGAAATTTTAAAGCATCGTTTATGTTGCATACCTATTCATATGAATGAACTCGACATTCTTCCAGGTAATTATACTATGGAATTAGATATGCGGAATGATGGGGATAATATGATTTACGTAACAACTGAGAATTTTAAAATTAAAAACAAAACAAATGGTAATTACTTAACTGAGGAAGAGACTCGTAAGATATTCCCACCTTCAATTAAGACAAATATGTATATTGATTTTGCTCGCCTTCGTCCCAAGATTGGCCCTACTATACCCGGAGAACATATTAAGTTAACATGTGAATTTACACTAAGAACCGCAAAGGATAATAGTACATACAATGTTGTATCCAAATGTGCGTATGGAAATACGATTGACGCAGTAAAAGCAAAAGACGTATGGGAAGGAATAGAAAATAAAATGCGAGCGGAAGAATCAACTAATGATGAAATCTCTTTTCAAAAGAAGAACTATTATTTATTGGACGCTCAACGTTCATTTTTAAAGGATAGTTATGATTTTGTAATTCAGACTGTAGGAGTATATAATAACAAAGATATTGTAAAGAAAGGATGTGTAGTTCTTCAAAATAAATTGGTGGAATTGATACAAAACATAGATTCTGATGTCGTACCTATTAAAATGAGTGAAACCACTGTAGATAACTCCTATGATATTGTTCTTGAAAATGAGGACTATACCATTGGTAAGGCATTAGAATATATACTTTATGAAAAACATTACAACGGAGACAAAATACTAACATACTGTGGGTTTAAGAAGTTTCACCCACATGACGATGATAGTATATTACGTATTGCATTCACACAACAAGCTGATAAGAGAATGGTAGGTCAATATGTGAAAGAAGCAGCAGTTGCTGCTAAGGATGTATTTAAAAAGGTTCATGGATTGTTTTAGACCAATTTATATTTACACCTTGGTAATAAAATTTGTAACAACTATAATAAAAAGTATATAAATATTTTTTATTATGTATAGTATCGTAATGGATAACACGAAAGGAATACCAGTAGTACCTGAAATGAAAATATTAGTGTATGGAGCTAATGGATGGATCGGACAACAGTTTATAGAAATATTAGAAACAAAGCAACTTGATTATATCCGAGGCGTATCACGTGTTGATGATTATGATACGGTGTTACATGAGATAGTTACTACTAATCCTACTCATGTGGTTTCATTTATAGGTAGAACACACGGTAAAATAGGCGATAAACAATATACAACTATTGACTATTTAGAGCAAGAAGGTAAATTGCAGGAGAATGTGAGGGATAATTTGTACTCTCCTCTATTATTATCAATGATATGTAAAAACCATAATATTCACTATACCTATCTTGGAACTGGGTGTATTTTCAAGTTTGATGAATGTCACCCTTTTGGTAAGGAAGAGAATGGATTTACCGAATGTTCACAACCAAATTTTTTTGGTTCATCATATTCAATTGTAAAGGGATTTACTGACAAATTAATGCATATATTTGACGACCATGTATTGAACTTACGTATAAGAATGCCAATTACTGGAGAAAAAAACACACGAAATTTCATAACCAAAATAACAACTTATGAAAAAATATGTTCTGTACCAAATTCAATGACGGTATTACCGGAATTACTACAATATGTAGTGGATATGATGAAAAATAAAACGACAGGAACAATCAACTTAACGAATCCTGGACTAATAAGTCATAATGAAATACTGGAAATGTATAAGGAGATAGTGGATCCCACATTTACCTGGCAAAACTTCAATATAGAAGAACAACGTAGTATCTTAGCAGCAGAGCGTTCGAATAACTATTTAGATACGACAAAAATAGAAACGTTGTTCCCTGGAATAGACAATATTAAAGTTGCCGTGAAAAAATGTTTATGTAAATATGAAAAAAATTGATGGCGGACATTCCTCGTTTCGTAATTCAATAAAGAATTTGTGTATTATGAAATCATTTATTTTGAATTGTTTGGGGTTTTGTTGGTTTAGAAACGATGACAAAAATGAAGGTATATTGTATAATCATATGGATATGATAAGTTTGCTTCAAGACATTGAATACTCGGACACAGTACCTTTTGTTCCACCTATACAATTTGGAAAAGTAATTAAAGTATATGATGGTGATACTATTACAATAGCATCTGTTTTACCTAACACGACTGAACCAATATATCGGTTTTCAATTAGACTCAATGGTATAGATACACCAGAAATAAGAGGTAAAACGCCCGAAGAAAAAGAACTTGCGATACATGTACGTGACGAGTTGTATGCTAAAATTTACGGAAAAATGGTTACTCTAAAAAATGTAGATACTGAAAAATATGGACGAATATTAGCTGATGTGTACTTAGATGATGAAAATATAAATGAATGGTTAATAGAGAATGAATATGCGGTGCGTTATGATGGTGGAACAAAACATAGACCTGCGAGTTGGGGGATAATATAAAATTGAAAAAACATAATTATATAGTATTCATAACATACAATATATTTAATATGGAAAGACGTTTAAACAAGAAATTTGAAGATTATATCACTTCTTTTAAAAATGATATTCGTGATAAAATAAATACGATACAATTTGAAGAAACCGAAAAAATAAACGAATTAATGGGATATGTATACGATTATGAAAGATTGGTCTTCAAAAAAGAAGACATTTCAAAGCGTAAACGAGTTAAGAATACAATACCTGAAACAAACCGTTGTAACGCAAGACGCGCAAATAACGAGCAATGTACTCGTCGTAAAAAGGAAGGATGTGAATATTGTGGAACTCATATTAAAGGAACTCCACATGGACTTATTAGTGAACTCCTACATTCGAGTGAAATGACACACAAAGTAGAAATAATAGCTCAAGAAATAGGCGGAATTGTATATTATATAGATGATAGGGAAAATGTATATAATACTGAAGACGTAATGAATAATAAAGAAAATCCGGGAATTATAGCAAAATATACTCATCGCAATGGTACATACTCGATACCTGAATTTGGATTATAAAAGAATTATTTGTCAGTAGTTTTAGATATTTTACGTGTTATATTTTCTTTTGTTACCTCTATTCTATTGTCATTTATAAAATTATTAATTTCGGACGCTTGTGATATATCACCACTATAGTATTTAGTCAATATATCAAGCAATACCTTGTTATTAATCGGTTTTTTTACATTTTTTTTCGTGTAACATATTTTTCCATCATTTAAATCAAAACAATCAATATCATTGGTTTTCATAGTTTCCATTAATTTATCGTTCATTAATTTTTTATCTTGTCTTCGTGTGGAAATTTCTTTTTGTAATTGCCTTATTTCGTTGTCTATACGTACCCATTCTTTAACTGTATGTATTAATTGATTTTTATTGTCACCCATTTATATTATATATACTTTATTTTTATATTTGTTATAT